>TARA_B110000902_G_scaffold52717_1_pt1 | contig 27713 bp, 20 predicted proteins | sample TARA_B110000902 | Tara Oceans TARA_B110000902 (sample SAMEA4398009) | marine metagenome | biome: Polar Biome; feature: [SRF] surface water layer (ENVO:00010504); material: water (ENVO:00002006), including particulate matter (ENVO:01000060) such as... | depth 5 m | reverse complement strand
AGCAAAGAGCAATACGCCGCTTGGGTGAATTCGTTTTTGGATAAGGTGGTGGAGAAATTGGAGTGAAAAGAAAGTGGTGATTTTTAGGATTTTGTGTATTAGTGGCACTGGCTCATGCAGCTGTAAGTTTACCTTGCTTATTATTCGCTTTGTTATTCAGATAGTGCATGGTATTGCGGTAGGTACGGTGACTAAAAGTACGGTGCAGGATTGGGAATCCTAGCCGTGGCAGGTCTTAGACTAGCAGAAGTGTTCTGCTGTTTAGCTCTTCGGTCGTTTACCAAACTCTAAATGGGGTACCTCTCACTCAGCCGAAAGCACCAGGACCATACGGCAATCTGGCCAGCCAAATGTTACATAGTAAGTACAATAACTGCCTTACTAACTATTTAGTGCCACCATATTCAGAATCATGCATTGGTCTGGTGCAGTAGAAGCAACTTTTGCTGGCTAAGGGGTTCTTAGTGTTTTTTTATCTATTTTGGCTACTACAAAGCATTTATCTCTATTGAATCAGAAGAGGAAGTAAACGAGATAGGGAAGGGGGTGAGGTCTGATGTTGAGTTGTTAAATAAACTATTTTAACTCGATTTCTAAAAGGCTAAATTTTCTATCATTACTGATTTGGAAAAGTGCTTTGTCAGCGTTAAATCCTTTAATATTCGTTTTAAAATCTACGTTGATTTCACCTCCTAGTTTTGTAATTATAGATCGATCACTGAGAGTTAGTTTGTCTAAATCTAGCGATATTGTCATAAACGCTGATTTCTTGTTTGGGTAAACATACTTCTCAAGTTTATGAGTGTTAGGTTGACCTTCATTCTTTATGTTATCGAAGAAGAAAAGATGTAATTTATTACTCACTTGAAAAAACTCAAAAGAAACATCATTACCACTTTCCTGTACCTTATGAACTTTTTCTGTCCATAACAAGTCACCTTCTTTAGTTACTTTGGTTATCGATATATCATAACACTGATAACCTGTAGAATATTCGCCTACTACTGTGAGCCTTTCTTCTCCAATAATGATTATGCTACCATCTTCTTGCGGTAAGAATTCCCTGTGGTCCATTGATGTCTGTTTTTTATATAAAGTAAAATGGCCTTTAAGTTCTGAGGCTGATTCACGACCATCAGATAAGTTATCCGCGTTTATTTTTAGTGTGTAAAGATGTTCCTTGTTCTCTTTGTATAGATAACCATATAGACTTAGTTCATTATCATTATCATTATCATTATCAAAGAATAAATTATATTTTCTTAAACCTTTTGAATTTAGCTTATATGTTTTTTCGACACCGTTCTCACCAAATTTTGAAAGAAAGAAGTCTTTTGCCCCTATTTTTTCTTTGCCTATCGTATACAAAATGTATACTTGGCCATTATCTGTGAGGTGAATTTTCTCTATATCATCGCTAGTGATTTTCGTATTAGAATTCAATTGAAATTCTGATTGCCATTGAGGGTTTAAATCTTTGTCAAATAAACTAAGGATAAATTTACCTTGTCCTTTTCCCGTAAACGTAGTTCTATAGACGAGGTATTTTTCGTTTTTGGAAATTTGAGGCGTGTGTCTTGTATATGACTTTACCTTTTTCCCAGGTCCAATATCAAATACTTTAATGGATTTGGATGAACTTAATCCTTTGTCTGTGTCTATTATTTTTATTGAGCTAGATCGTTTATCCTTGGGAGTTTCCTCTTGTAAGATAATTTTTGAATTAAAACTAAAAGCATTAATGTAACTTTTTAAGGGTATCTCATCTTTTATTTTTAAATTTTCAATTTCAGCGAGACTTTTTTTATTCATTTGAGTAAAAACGGCAAACTTCTTCCCCTCAATGGTGGAAATAGTTTTTTCAATGTATTTCCGATATCCGAAATCGTCTCCGGTTCTAGTTGAAATTGACTGACCACTGGAATACACAGATAGCGATAAAGTAAGCCAAATAAATAGGATAGTTTTCATCATTCAAAAGTACATAAAAAGGGTCTTTAAACATAAATGGGATAAAAAAAATTCAACCCGTTCCCATGGGTGCTCTTGTGTCACAATTTTGTATATTGGACATTTTTTCTGTAAATCCCACTCTATTTATTTACCCTGTATCACACCCATTTCCTTGCCTACCTTGGTAAAGGCGGCAATGGCTTTATCCAAGTGGTGTTGCTCGTGAGCAGCAGAGAGTTGTACGCGTATTCTTGCTTTCCCTTTAGGCACTACTGGGAAATAGAAACCTACTACATACACGCCTTCTTCTAGCATTTTAGTGGCCATTTCTTGGGCCACGTTTGCATCATAGAGCATAATAGGAACGATAGGATGCTCACCTGGTGTAATGTCAAAACCTGCTTCGCTTATTTTTTCGCGGAAGTACTTTGTGTTGTATTCTAATTTATCCCGTAGTTCAGTCGTTTCACTTAGCATGTCGAGTACAGCTATACTCGCACCTACTATACTTGGGGCTACTGTGTTAGAGAATAGATATGGTCTAGACTTCTGACGAAGCATGTCGATTATTTCTTTTTTGCCGGAGGTAAATCCACCACTTGCACCACCGAGGGCCTTGCCTAGTGTTCCTGTGATTATTTCTATTTTACCCATAACTCCACAGTGCTCGTGGGTGCCACGTCCTGTTTTGCCAAGGAAACCAGAGCTATGACATTCATCAATCATTACACTTGCGTCATACTTATCTGCGAGAGCGACTATTTTATCCAGTTGAGCTATCGTGCCATCCATAGAGAATGATCCATCTGTTACAATTACACGATTGCGTTGATCTTGAGCAGCGATTAACTGCTTCTCCAAGTCTGCCATATCGTTGTGTAGGTATCTGTAGCGTTGGGCCTTACAAAGTCTGACGCCATCTATTATACTGGCATGGTTAAGAGCATCAGAGATAATAGCGTCTTCTTTGTCAAATAGCGGTTCAAACAATCCACCGTTGGCATCAAAAGCAGCAGCGTAGAGTATAGTGTCTTCAGTACCGAGGTATTCAGATAATTTACGCTCCAGTTCTTTGTGTATGTTTTGTGTACCGCAAATGAATCGTACAGATGACAATCCGTACCCGTGAGTATCTATAGCATCTTTTGCTGCTTGTATCACTTTTGGGTGAGAGCTAAGGCCCAAGTAGTTGTTTGCACAAAAATTGATTACATCACCGCCTTCTTCTGTTACTATATCAGCACCTTGGGGAGTGGTGATAATGCGTTCCTTTTTGTATAGACCTGCTTCTTTAATCTCCGCAAGTTGGGTTTTCAGTTTGGCTTGTAATGATTCGTACATAGCGGGCAAACTTAACTAAGAGAAATCAAATTATCACTCAGCTACCTCTGTAGAATAGATACGAATAGAAAACAGCCGAAACGTCGGGTAATTTTACTGCCATAAAAGCACTCTTTTTGATAGAAAAGCACTAAATATGGATGAATAGTCGAAAATGATAGAACTTTTTGGATGGCACAAAGGTTGTATCCTTATACTTGCAAAGACGAATATAAGACGTATGTCAGAAGAAAATAAATCAGGCAAAAAGCCTAAAGAACAAAACAATACCCCAAATCCCTTTAATAGCAAAAAGCCAAAGACGGGTAAGCCAAAGTTTAATCCCGTTTGGATATATGCCATTTTAGTGGTTATTTTCATTGGTATAACCTTTTTGGGGCCCAAAAGTGGTAAGCAAATATCGGTAGATAAGTTGCTCACAATGGTAGAAGAAGGAGCGGTAGAAAAAATCAATGTCATCAATCGTAGCAAAGCAGAAATCTATGTAACAGACGAAGCTAAAAAAGATAGTGAGTACAAGAAAGATGTGCCTCAAGGTTCTTTTGTGAACAAGGATGCATATATGTATTTCTTATCGGATATTGGAGATTATGAGTTTTTCAATAATCAAGTAAACGAAGCACAGAAGGATTTACCCGCTGCTCAAAAGGTGCGTATTAATCCAATAGTAGAAGAAAATATTTGGGACAATCCACTTGTTACGCTAATCATTTATATCGCTATCTTTGGTTTGATATGGATGCTCATAATGAGACGTATGGGTGGTGGTGCTGGTGGCCCAGGTGGCGGTGGTCAAATCTTTAGCATCGGAAAATCGAAGGCTCAGCTTTTTGACAAGGATACCAAAGTAAATGTAACGTTTAAAGATGTTGCAGGCCTAGAAGGAGCTAAGGAAGAGGTAATGGAGATAGTGGATTTCCTTAAAAACCCAAAGAAGTATACTGATCTTGGAGGTAAAATACCAAAAGGAGCATTGCTTGTAGGCCCTCCAGGAACAGGAAAAACACTCTTGGCAAAAGCCGTGGCAGGAGAAGCAGAAGTGCCATTCTTTTCCCTATCCGGATCAGACTTCGTAGAGATGTTTGTAGGGGTTGGAGCAAGTAGGGTAAGAGACTTATTCAAGCAAGCAAAGGAAAAAGCACCGTGTATTATTTTCATAGATGAGATAGATGCAATCGGAAGGGCTCGTGGTAAGAATGCCATGCAAGGCGGCAACGATGAGCGTGAAAATACCCTAAATCAACTGCTTACAGAGATGGATGGTTTTGGTACAGATTCGGGTGTAATAATGCTTGCAGCTACCAACCGTGTAGATATTCTGGATTCAGCATTGCTTAGAGCAGGGCGTTTTGATAGACAGATCTATGCAGATATGCCAGACTTGAATGAGCGTAGAGAGATTTTCGAGGTTCACTTGAAACCAATAAAAATTGAAAAAAATCTGGATATCGATTTTCTTTCACGTCAGACACCAGGATTTAGTGGTGCAGACATAGCCAATATGTGTAACGAAGCTGCACTTATAGCTGCTCGTCACGATAAGAAGCAAGTAGAAAAGCAGGATTTCTTGGATGCTGTTGATAGAATAATCGGTGGACTTGAGAAGAAGAATAAGATTATAACACCGGAAGAGAAGCACGCTATAGCTGTGCATGAAGCAGGTCACGCTACAGTAAGTTGGTTGTGTGAATATGCACATCCACTTGTCAAAGTAACGATAGTGCCGAGAGGTAGAAGTCTTGGTGCGGCATGGTATCTTCCAGATGAGAGACAGATCACCCGTACAGAGCAATTGCTGGACGAGATGTGTGCTACATTAGGGGGTAGAGCTGCAGAGAAAGTAGTCTATAATAAAATATCTACAGGAGCACTTAGTGACCTAGAGAAAGTAACCAAGCAAGCCATGGCAATGGTTAGTATTTATGGTCTCAATGATAAGGTAGGAAATGTATCGTACTATAACATGGATCAAGGGTTCAGTAAGCCGTTTAGTGAGAAGCAAGCTGCTCTTATAGATGACGAGATAAAGATACTCACAGATCAGCAGTATCAGCGAGCTATTACTATCATAGAAGAGAATAAGGATAAGTTGCTACAACTAGCAGATCAGCTTCTAGAAAAAGAAGTAATTTTCAAAGAAGACCTTGAGCGTATCTTTGGTATGAGTGCCGGAGAAGCCGCTGCCAAGGCTATAGAGGAGAAGAGAGCTCCTGCTGCACCAGAAGTAACCGTAGAGGTAGCAGAAGCTAAGTCTGAAGCCGCACCTGTAGTAGAATCAGAAGAGTAGTCTTTACATATATATCAGTAAAAAAGGGGTTTGCTACTAGCAAACCCCTTTTTTATTGGCTGTCACCATTGTCTGCAATGAAAATGAGGAAGCTTTGAGGCATAAAAAAGGCCTCTCGCTGTGCGAAAAGCCTTCCGTATATATTTGTCAAACGAATTACTTCATTTTGGTATTCATGTAGATAGCTACTTCTTCTGGCACCAAGTACTTTATGCTTCTACCCATGCGTACAAGTCCACGTATATAACTGGCAGATATGTTGAGCATAGGGCCCTTCATTACACGTACCTTTTGGTTTTTGGCAAACTCGCCCCCGGGGAAACTATCTCTGTAATACGATAGTATCTCATATTCCATGAGTATCTCCTCGTGATCCTTCCATTTCTCTAGGTGCTGCAGATTGTCAGTACCTAGTACAAGTTGAAACTCTATTTTAGGATGATTTTCACTTAGTTTTTTCAACGTGTAGTTGGAGTAAGATGGAGTTGGCATACCAAACTCTATATCTTCTGCCTTAAACTTGTCGTTTCCTTTTATAGCGAGCTTCACCATATTTAGTCTATGGTCAGCATCCATGATGTCTTTTCCTTTTTTCAAAGGATTTTGGGGAGAAACCACAAACCATACTTCATCTAACTTTGCTTGGTCTAGCATATACTGACCAATGATTAAGTGCCCATGATGTATAGGGTTAAACGACCCAAAAAATAATCCTACCTTCATTCTAATCTTCTGTTTTTAAAAAACGTGCCACTATATTTTTTGCTTCTACAAAGGTATCACTTAACACGTCGTTAACAATTACTTTATCGAACCGCTGTTCAAATTTTAGTTCACTTTTTACTTTTGCTATGCGTATAGCCAATTGCTCATCCGTCTCGGTGTTTCTGTTGCGTAACCTTTCTACGAGTATTTCTACGGATGGAGGTCTTAGAAATAGAGCCAAAGCTTGCTCTCGGTAGTACTTTTTTATAGTAAGTCCGCCTTCTACATCCAAGTCAAATATGACAAACTTGCCAGCATCCCAAAGCCGTTGTACCTCTGCTTTTAGTGTTCCGTAGTAAACCCCTTCGTAGACTTCTTCGTGTTCTATGAAAGCATCTTTTTGTATAGCGGCCTGAAACTCCTCATTGGTGTAAAAATAGTAGTCGTGACCATCTCTTTCTCCAGCACGCACAGGTCGTGTAGTAGCACTTATACTAAATGCTAGGTTCGGAACCGTGTCAAGTAAATGACGCACTACAGTGGTCTTACCGCTGCCGCTTGGTGCCGAAAAAATAATTAGTTTATGATTTGGTTTTTGAGTGGGCTCCTCTGTAGAGCCTCGCTGTTTTATTTCTGCCATACTTGGTTGGTTGCCGGTCACACTTGGTTGGTTAGTTATCATAAGAGGTTCAGGGCTTGCTCCTTTATTTTCTCAAGTTCTTCTTTCATGGCTACCACTTCTTTTTGTATACCTGCGTGGTTGGCCTTACTGCCTAGAGTATTTATCTCACGACCCATTTCTTGAGCAATAAAGTTGAGAGATTTGCCCTTTGGGTTCTTATTCATCGATTCTATGAAATGATCGCAGTGCGACTTTAGCCTCACTTTTTCTTCATTCACGTCGTATTTTTCGAGGTAGTATATCAACTCTTGCTCAAACCTGTTCTTATCAAAACTCTCATCGTCTACCAATTGTTTTAGATTCTTCTGTAGTCGAGCTTTGGTACTGTCCAGCCTTTCGGGTTCTAGAGCCTCTATGAGAGGTATACCTGCGGCTATCGTTTCGGCATAACTGGTAAGTATATCTTGTAGTCCTTTGCCTTCTTGTTGGCGAAAGGCATCATAGATAACAAAAGCCTCATCTGCTACTTCTTGTACCAAGATGTATAAAGCGGGGTCTAACTGCTCATTGTCTTGGTATATCACATCCTGCATACCAGTAGCTATACGAAAGATATCTTGGTCACTAGTTCCCAGTTTGTCGCTGAGACTTTTTAATTTTTTGTAGTATTCTGTAGCTAGTGCTTCGTTTATCTGCACATCGTTCTCGTTTACCTTGTGTTTGATCACATTGATAGATAGCGTAGCACTACCCCGTTCTATTTTCTTGCTGTAGGTGTTGCGTATTTCTATCTCCTTGGGCATAAGAAAACGAGGCATACGCAGGTTTAGATCGAGGTACTTGCCGTTTAGGCTGCGTAGTTCTACCTTCACACTGTAGTTTTCGGTATGTTTTTCGGCCATACCATAGCCGGTCATTGATTTTATCATTTATGCGATGCAAATATAAGAATGGATAGAGTAGTAGCGAATAGAAGATTTAGTGCCCGTTTTACCTCCCCTTATTTACCAACCAAAGTCCCAAGACGATAAGCAAACCAAAGGCTAATTTGTCCCAAGTAAGGTGGTCCATACCCAAGCTTACCGCTATGAGTGTAGCAAGTAGTGGCTGCAGGTAAATATAGCTTCCTACGGTGGTGGAGTTGCTGTTTTGCAGGGCCCATGCATTGAGCAGGTAAGCCAGTATGGTAATTCCCGCTATCACATATCCCATCGCAAATACAGCTTTGGTAGGCAGTGCACTCCACTCTACGAGTAGAAGGTCTCTAGCACCAATGGGCAGTACGTAGATGAACCCAAAAATAAAAAGGTACATTGTAATGGTAGTGGCTTTATATTTTTTGAGCAGGCGAGTGACGTAGAAGAGATAAAAAGCGTAACTCGTAGCATTAAGCATGACCAATAGATCTCCCCATACTCCCGAGTCACTGAACGAAAAATTCACTACATCTACCAATAAAGCGGCACCTACAAAGGCTACTACTATACCAAGGTATACCAGTGGCTTAATGTTCTTCTTATATCCTATGGCATTAAAAATAACGACAAATACAGGAGCCAAAAGCATAAGTACACTTGCGTTGATAGCCGAAGTCATACTTAGCCCTTTGAAAAAAGCTGTCATATTAAGCGATACGCCAAAGAACGCAGCGATGGCCAATTTTAGGTAGTCGCTTTTATCCGATATTTTTTCTCTGTTGAATAAGAAATAGTACGCCACAAAAAAGAGCATTCCAGCTCCTACTCGCAACACGATAAATGCATAGGCAGAGATGTACTCGGGCATCGCCCATTTGGCGAAGCTAAAATTACCTGCATACGACAATGCAACAATAAATAGTGCTAGATGCACCCCTATTTTCTTATCCAGTATCAAGGTGACAAATATATACTGATAGAGGTTCTCATCTTAGAGGCGAGAATGCAAATACACATTTTCAAAACTTCCATTATCAACACACCATTTAACATCTTTTGGTAGAAGTGCCTTATCCTTGCAGGATGTATGATTTTATCGCAGGAAAAGTAGACCGAATTACACCAACAGAAGTAGTGGTCAATGCTGGTGGAGTAGGTTATTTGTTGCACATATCGCTCAATACATTTGAGGTGATAAAGGCAGAAAAAGAGATAAAAATATACGCACACCTTATCGTAAGAGAGGATAGCCATACCCTTTATGGCTTCGCATCGGTCAATGAGCGTCAGATGTATGTAAAACTGGTAGGGGTAAATGGTGTAGGACCAAGTACTGCTCGTATGATACTCAGTAGTATGAGTGTAGACGATGTGGTGAGTGCCATAACCAATAGCAATATTGCAGCCCTCAAAAATATAAAAGGTATAGGCCCCAAAGCAGCCCAAAGACTAGTGGTAGAGCTGCAAGACAAGCTTGGTGGTATAGGTACAGATGAGGCATATTCGCTGAGTGGCGGAAGCACAGAAATGGACGAGGCCACCGAGGCGTTGTTGTCTCTAGGGTTTGCCAAACCGGCCGTTGGTAAAATACTCATGCGAATAAGCAAGGAATCAGATAATAATCTAACTACAGAGGAGTTAATTAAGAAATCGCTACAATTATTGTAATTTTGCCTGCTACAACAAAACACAGCGTATAAGAAAACACCTACTTTTATCAAAACACCAGTTTTGAGAACAAGACTTTTGACAAAAAAAGATTTAAAAATGAATTTACGTAGAGCTCTCAGAGCTTTTGTGATAGTTGCTGTTTGTTGCGTTTGTAGTGGAGTGGCTTTTGCCCAACAAGACTCTGCCAAACTGAAATATGAGCTTAAGGACAAAAAACCTGGAGAAGATGCTCCACGTAATCTTATCGATTTCAAAACCCCACCGAACATAAAGACCATATATCAGTATGATGATAAAACAGGCAATTACCTTGAGGTAATAACCATAGGCGGTAAGCCGGTAGGAAGCCCACGCGTGTTGACACTTGCAGAGTATATGCGATCAAAGGAGCGTCGCGACCGCGAGGTATATTACCGTAAAAAAAGCAATGCTGATAACTATATAAAAGGTGGTGGACTGATACCTAAAATTGCCATTACTCCAGAGATTTTTGATAAAGTATTTGGTGGTGGCATCATAGATATTCGCCCTACTGGAAGTGCTGAGGTTACATTTGGAGGTAACTATAACAAGGTAGAGAATCCTACCTACCCCGTACGTCAGCAGCGTAACGGGCAGTTTGATTTTGGTCTGAAAATGCAGCTTAATGTTACCGGACAAATTGGTGATAGACTCAAGCTAAATTGGAATTATGATACAGAGGCAACATTTGAGTTTGAAAACCAAATGAAGCTAAACTGGGCGGGTGGAGAAGATGATATAGTCAAAAACATAGAGTTAGGAAACGTTAGTTTACCGCTCAATGGTAGCCTTATTCAAGGAGGTAGAAACCTGTTTGGGGCCAAAACACAACTACAGTTTGGTAAACTGCGTGTAGCCGTTATAGCTACACAAGACAAGGGAGAAACGAAAGAGACAGAAGTAACAGGCGGAGCACAAGTAACCAACTACGATATACAAGCACATAATTATGATGCAAATAGACATTATTTCCTCTCGCAGTACTTTGCAAATAATTATGATAATGCCCTCCAGAATCTTCCAATTGTATCCAGTAACGTACAGGTAAATTATGTGGAAGTATGGGTTACCAATAGAAACAATGCAGTAGGCAACTCAAGAGACGCTATGGGTTTCTTAGACTTGGGAGAAATAGAATCTCAAGCATATCGGGAGTGGGTACTTTCTACAGGAAGTAATTTTCCAGATAACAATTCTACCAATTTTTATAATGACTTCGCTAAAGGCCAAGATTTTTGTAACCCGTCAGACCCTAGGCTAGAACTGGGTGTGGATTATGAGTGCCTTAGCAACGCTCGTAAGTTAAATGCCAATGAATTTGTATTTCATCCTACATTGGGATACCTATCGCTCAATCAGTCGCTCAACAACGATGAAGTGCTCATGGTGGCTTACGAATACACGGCTAACGGAGCTAATTTTAAAGTAGGAGATCTTACGGTAGATAATCCACAGACCACAGGGGACAATGCTCACCTCAATTTAAAGTTATTAAAACACTCTACCATCAAAACTACGTTGCCTACGTGGGATTTGATGATGAAAAACATCTACTCGCTGAATACCTATAATCTTCAGCGTGAAGATTTTACGATGAATGTAGTGTATGCCGATGATCCTAGTGGGGCAGATTTAAACTACTTACCTGTAGAGGCTTCGGAGCCAGCCATACGAGAGAGGCAGCTCATTACCGTACTAAATCTAGATAAGATAAACAAGCAAATGGAGGCTAAGCCAGATGGGGTTTTTGACTTGATAGATGGGGTAACTATAGATGCCCTAAAAGGTCGAATTATATTTCCTGTACGAGAGCCATTTGGAGCATTCTTAAGAGATAAGTTTGTGAGTGAGGACTTAGCAGATTACTATGCTTTTGACTCCCTGTATAGCACAACAAAGTGGAATGCAGAGCAAGATTTAAAACACAATAAATTTTTCTTAAGAGGTACTTTTAAAGGTTCCTCTTCTGACCAAATACGCTTGCAGTGCTACAACATATCACAGGGTTCTGTGCGTGTTACGGCAAACGGGAATACCCTACAAGAAGGATCAGACTATACGGTAGACTATACACTTGGTACAGTAAAAATAGTAAACCAAGGCATATTAAACTCTGGAGCAGCCATAAAAGCTACATGTGAGAGCAACTCACTTATCAATATTCAACAAAAATCGCTTATCGGAATGCGTTTAGATTACAAGCATTCGGATAAATTGGTCCTTGGGGGTACATTCATGCATATGTCTGAACGCCCGCTTACCAATAAAGTGAATATTGGTGAGGAACCGCTTAGAAACAGTATATGGGGACTAGATGGTTCGTACAATACAGAGAGCAGGTTTCTTACACGCATGGTCGATAAACTCCCATTTGTGGAGACCAAAGCAATTTCGACGATAAGTTTCACTGGAGAGTTTGCCCACCTTATACCGCACAAGGCCCGAACACAAGGAGATAGAGGTACATCGTACATAGATGATTTTGAAGGAGCTGAGACTCCATACGATTTGAAATATGTACGTAGTTGGTATATGGCCAGTACGCCTCAAGGTCAGCCAGACTTATTCCCAGAAACGTCTAATCCCTTAGATGCCGATAGTGCATACAATTCTAAACGTGCTAGCTTATCTTGGTACAACATAGACCCTGTTTTTCAAGGCGATGATAACCTTACTCCTGAGAATATACGTTCAAATACGTTAGAGCGAAGCAGTCACTATGTACGTACAGTTGTACAAAAAGAAATATTCCCGGATATAGAACTTCAACAAGGACAGCCGCAGCAGTTGCCAACTCTTGATCTAGCTTACTACCCGAAAGAACGTGGGCAGTACAACTATAACTCGGTAAACCTGCAAGCAGATGGATCGTTAGACAAGCCAGAAGAAAACTGGGCAGGTATCATGCGTAGAATAGAAACCAACGATTTTGAGGCTACCAACATAGACTATATAGAACTATGGCTGATGGATCCATTTGTATACTCTAAGTATGATGGTAGTAAGCATACTACTGGGCAGCTATATATCAATCTGGGTAGTGTGTCAGAAGACGTAATCGCAGATAGAAGAAGATCCGCAGAAAACGGATTACCTACACCCAACGGTAATTACTCCGTAGATAGTGGTGGTTTTGCCTTAACCCCAAATGGTCAGATCATCAACAAAGCATTTGACAATGATCCACAAGCTAGAACATCCCAAGATGTAGGTTTAGATGGTATGAGCGATGCTGCAGAACGTACGTATTTGTCCGGATATCTTAACGCTATAGAAACTAAATTTGGTACTACATCAGCAGTATACCAAGAGATTTTTCAAGATCCGTCTGGAGATAACTATGTATATCCAAGAGACCCGGTGTACGATGGGCAAAATGCCTTAGTATTAGAACGTTACAAACGATTCAATGGTATGGACGGCAATTCTACATTGGATAAATTAGCTGATGGTACGCCAAAATCAGGAAACACCATACCCAATGACGAAGATATCAATCAGGATTTTACGGTAAATCTCAATGAGGAATACTACCAGTACAAGATTGATATAGATCCCACACGATTGCGAATTGGAGAAAACTATGTTACGGATTCAATAAACGTAGAGGCAAACCAGATAGATCCTGGAGCATTGCCCAATAGAATAACTTGGTATCAATTGAAAGTACCTATTCGTCAGTTTGAGAAAAAAGTGGGAGGGATTCAAGATTTTAAATCCATCCGATTTATGCGTATGTATCTCAAAGGCTTTGAAGACAGTGTGGTCCTCCGTTTTGCTAATTTGCAACTCGTCCGAGCAGACTGGAGAAGGTACCTTAACACACTAAAATTTCCGCCTAGAGTGGGCCCAGCACAAGATCCTAATGACGATACAGAACTTGTAGTCTCTACCGTAAATGTAAACGAGAATAGCAAACGTAGCCCAGTGCCTTACAAAGTGCCTCCCGGGTTTAGCAGAGAGATAGATCCTACACAACAAGGAAACGTGCAGCAAAACGAGCAGTCACTCAGTATTGCCGTATGTAATTTGGAAAAAGAAGATGCTCGCGGAGCGTACCGTACGCTTGATTTCGATATTAGAAACTACAAGACGTTAAAAATGTTTGTACATGCAGAGTCACAGTTAGCTGCAAATGGTGATATGATAGCCATAATGCGTGTAGGTACAGATTTAGAAAACAATTTTTACCAATATGAGATTCCATTGACGCTTACCCCAGAGGGTTCGGCAGATGAGCAAGCCATATGGCCAGATGCAAACGAGATGATAATAGATCTCGAAGACTTCTATACCGTAAAACTAAATAGACAACTCAACAATACGGGTAACCCAAATGGATACTATGCCGAAACGTTGCCAAACGGGCATAAAGTCAGTATCATAGGATTGCCAGACTTGAGTAATGTGCGAACAATACTACTTGGTGTAAAAAATGCACAAACCAGTACCCAAGAAAAGCTATGTGGTGAGGTATGGTTTAATGAGCTTCGATTGGTGGATTTTGCCAATAGAGGTGGATATGCTGCAAATGCTCGCTTGGTCGCTAAACTTGCCGACTTTGCTAACGTTACGGTTTCGGGTAATTACCAAACCATCGGTTTTGGGGCGATAGATAAGAAGCTGAACGAGCGAAACATTACCGAACAGATACAATATGATATAGCCGCTAATGTAGAACTGGGTAAGTTCTTCCCCAAAAAATCAGGAATCACCGTGCCTATGTTTATTGGCTACAGTGAGAATATCATCAATCCTAAGTTCTTCCCGCTCAACCCAGACATAGAGCTACGTACAGCGATTAACAATGCAGAGAGTGCAGCAGAAAAAGAGTCTATTCGTGAAGCAGCTCAGGACTATTCCTCTCGCTATAGTATCAATTTTACCAATGTAAAAAAGAACAGAACGGCAGGGTCTAAGGGTAAAGCTAAGTTCTATGACATAGAGAATTGGAATTACTCATTTGCGTATCAAAGATTATTTAGACGCAGTCAAGTAATAGAGATGAATGATGCTAAGACCTACAAGTCTAGCTTAGGGTATAACCACAGCATTAAACCAAGGTATTGGGAACCCTTCAAGAAAAAAATTAAGAGTAAGAAACTCGCACTCATCAAGGACTTTAATATTGGTCTGACTCCAAGTAACCTAAATTTTAGAGTAGATGTAGATAGGCGATATAGTGAACTGAAGAATAGAGATAATGACAATTTCAAATCGATAGTTCCTGTTTTGTATGACAAAACCTTTAGCATAAACAGAGTTTATGGTTGGAAATGGAACCTTACCAAAGCTCTGTCTGTAGACTACGCTGCAACGGCTAATTCTTGGGTAGAGGAGCCTTTTGGAGAACTAGACACAAAAGAGAAGCGAGATACGCTGTGGAAGAACTTCTTTGAATTGGGTAGATTAAATAACTTTAACCAACGGGTGAATGCAAACTATAGCTTGCCTTTGCGTAAAATAAAACTACTAAACTGGGCCACGGTAACTACCCGCTACAGTGCCAGCTATGAGTGGCGTAATGCTCCTCCAGCTGTAAAATCATTGGGTAATACCATACAAAACTCTCGTACGCTAGGCATAGTAGCTAATTTGAATTTCATCTCCTTGTATAACAAGTCTAAGTTTTTGCGATCTATAAATAGACCTGTAAAACGACGAAGCGTGGTAAAAAAAGATACGGACGAAGAAGCGGTAGCGGGTGCTGATGAAAAAAAGAAAAAAGGCGAGCTAGGCTCAGGAACCAAAGGGTTGCTTAAATTTCTGATGATGCTAAAACAAGCACAGGTTACGGCCAACTTTACAGATGGCACTACGCTGCCTGGTTTCACCAAAAATATAGACGCTATTGGCCAAAATTTTGCGAGCAATACACCCGGTCTGCCGTTTATTTTTGGAGCTCAAAATGAAAATTTCAGGAATGGGATAGCTCAAAATGGTTTTCTCACACGCGATACCAATCAGATTGCACGGTTTATTAATCTCAGCGGCGTTGATATCAATGGTTCTGCTACTGTAGAGCCTATCAAAGGATTTAGAATAAATCTGTCATTTAGTAAAAGACAGAGCCTTAATACCAACAGTAATTTCAGGTATCAACAATCTGAAAGTCAGTTCAATGATGTGTTTTATACAGAGGTAGGTTCTTATACTACATCGTTTGGTTCTTGGAATACACTGTTTGACCGTCTTGGAGACGACTTGTCATCTGCGGCATTCGATCAGTTTAAGAATAATAGATCGGTGTTAGCACAGCGACTGCAAGCCAGAGATTTTGGCGTCGGAGGTGCGTATAATGATCTATACGGAGACAGCCTCAATCAGCGTGATGCTTCTGGTTATCCAGTGGGATATACCAACAAGCATCAAGAAGTACTCCTGCACTCATTCATAGCTGCCTACAGCGGTAGAAATGCGGCTGTGGTAAATCTTAATCCGTTAAAAGGACTACCCATACCCAATTGGAGAATAAACTACAGCGGTCTATCTCAAGTAAAGGCGTTGAAAAAAATCTTTAGCAACATTACGATCTCTCATGGTTATTCGAGCACACTCAATATTAGCTCATTCCAAAGACCTCCAGAGTATGGCACTGCAGAGCTAGATTCTGGCGGTAATATACCTACAGAGTATAGATTCCAAACAGGTGTGTCTATCATAGAAAGACTCACCCCACTCATCGGTATAGACGTAACGACTAAGGATGGAATTTCAGTAAAGTTTGAATACAAGACAAATAGGAACTTACAATTAAATGTAATCTCTGCTCGCATGGTGGAAGTACGCAACAAAGAGTTTGTAATAGGAGCGGGTTATCGGACTACTGGAGTAAGATTGCCAATCAAATTTGACGGTAAGCGAATTGTATTGGCCAATGATTTGAATATACGTTTTGATTTCTCTATACGGGACGGTATTACAATTGTACGTACACTTGAATCCAATAACGGACAAGATGATTATAGACCAACAGCAGGCATACGTACCATGAGTATTCGGCCGTCTATAGACTACAAGATTAATGACTCCTTGAATCTAAGAATGTTCTACAACAGGAATAGCAATAATCCAGTAACAAGTACTTCGTTCCCGTCAGCACTTACAGACTTTGGGGTAACCATACGATACGTATTGCAATAAAATTGCAATCAATAGAAATAAAAGAAAAGCCCGACTCTTTCACAGAGTCGGGCTTTTCTTTTAAGTCGGGATGGCGGGATTCGAACCCACGATCTCTGGTCCCCCAGACCAGCACTTTAACCGGACTAAGCTACATCCCGATAGTTAAAATTATTGCTGCAAATAACTTCATATTAGGCTAAGATTAAAAGTAAAACTTATTAAACTGGAGTTCTATGAATGGTCATTGATGCTGGCCAACTTATTAAAATGGATGAAAAGTCATGAGTTAGGGCAGTGTTTATGTAGTTTTTTATGTAAATAATATGCACCTATTAAAGGTGGGGGGCTCCTCTTTTTTGACACTGTTCTATCGGAATAGATGGCCATTCAATACGATATTTTCATCTTTATTCTGTTACTTGCGTGTGCAATGATTAGTTCTGATACACTTAAGTTTCTAAAAGATCTGGAAAAAAACAATACCAGAGAGTGGTATGCCGAGCACAAGAAAATCTATGAGAGAGCACGCAAGGAGTTCACTGGTCTACTAGACGCCACCGCAGACCAACTCAATCAGAACGATGTCATAGATACTAAAAAGATTTTTCGAATAAATAGAGATGTACGTTTTAGTAAGGACAAGTCGCCCTATAAGACCAACTTGAGCGGCTACTTCACCCGAGCGAGTGCAGCACGAAGAGGAGGTTACTTCATACGTTTACAACCGGGCAATAAATCGGTTGTGGGTGGAGGCTTTTATGCACCCGAAAAGGAGGATTTACTCCGTATTCGTAGAGAGTTTGAAATGGATGCTTCTGAGATTGAAAAAATCACATCGGATAAAAATTTTGTAAAGCACTTTGGTGAGTTGAAAGGTGAGCACCTAAAATCTGCACCAAGAGATTTTGATAAAGAGCACCCTAACATAAAGTGGATACGCATGAAGCAGTTTTACGCTTTTAAAAGCTTTACGGATAAGGAAGTACTAAGTCCATCGTTTCCAATGGATGTAATGAATTCATACGTAGCTGTAAGGCCATTCTTTGATTATATGAGTGAAATATTAACCACAAATCTTAACGGTGAATCATTATTAGAATAAAAGAGTAATGTCATTATTCAATTGGTTGATAAAGAAAAATAGGGGAGTGCAAGATGACCAAGAGATCTTAGGGTCAGGAATATGTCCCAACTGCTGGGGTAGTCAATCGTATGACGGACAGTTTATAGAAGCCATAAAAGATAGACAGATAGATATTAATAACGGAGACGTTACCAATGCGTTTATACAAGACTTTGTCAAAACACACCTTGAACCTATCAAGTTTCAAAATCACGATATCTATTCTCAATGTCCTGCTTGTAAAATGAAATACACTAGATAAAAAATATGATAAACCCACTACTCTTATTCGCTTTAGACGAATTGCCAAATAGAGAACCAAAACATGCTCTAGTAGAAAATACAGACCTTGTTGTTGTCAGATACGAACAAGAAGTGTCTGTACTCTATGGTAGATGCCTTCATAGGGGAGCATTGATGGCAGATGGTCATGTAGACGGAGAAAACATAATCTGCGGTGTGCATGACTGGGATTACAGAATAGATACTGGTGTAAGCGAGTATAATGATAAAGAAGTACTGTATAAATTCAAATCGGAGATAAAGGATGGGAATGTATACGTAGACAGGGCAGACGTGATAGCTTATGAAGAAATACATCCGCAACCATTTGATAGAGACGCTTACTTGGGTGCTTATGCAGATACACATCCAGTGGCAGCAGAGCCCTATACGGGTTACATTCAGCATTTAGCTAAAAACGGACTGAAGCACCATGGCCACCACGGCCCAAGTGCTTCTATGGGGGTAGATAGAAACCTGTTGCCTAAGTGGGAGGATATTCAGTTTTTGCCCGCACAATTAAGCAGAAAACCGTTGCTAGACGAAGATCCTGTTCAAACTAAAGTGGTAATAGGTCCAAGAGCCAAAAAGCCGTTAGCATTAGACATTCCATTTTTTGTATCAGACATGAGTTTTGGTGCGTTGAGCAAAGAGGCTAAAATAGCACTCAGCAAGGGTGCCGAAATGAGTGGCACCGGAATATGCTCTGGAGAAGGAGGCGTTTTGCCCGAAGAGCAAGCCAATAATTCAAGATATTTTTATGAGTTGGCATCGGCCAAATTTGGTTTTAGTTGGGATTTGGTAAAAGGAAGTAAGGCCTTTCATTTTAAGGCGGGTCAAGGGGCTAAAACAGGCACAGGCGGACATTTGCCAGGAGCTAAAGTAACGGAGGACATTGCGGCTGCACGTGGTTTAGAAGTAGGCCAAACAGCTATAAGTCCTGCTACCTTCTCCGATTTACGAACGCCAGAAGATTTTAAGAAATTTGCAGACGAAGTAAGAGAAAAAACAGGAGGTATTCCGATAGGATTTAAACTTGCAGCCAGTAGGATAGAAGAAGATATCGATTTTGCCTTAGAAGCATCAGCAGATTACCTTATTCTCGATGGACGAGGAGGAGGAACAGGTTCTGCTCCTACTATTCTAAGAGATAATATTAATGTGCCTACAATCCCTGCTTTGGCTAGGGCTCGTAGACACTTGGATAAATTGGGTGCCACCGATGTCTCGTTGATTATTACGGGTGGCCTACGTGTGCCAGAGGACTTTGCCAAAGCACTAATGTTAGGTGCCGATGCTATTGCAGTCTCTAATGCTGCACTACAGGCCATAGGCTGCTTGGGTATGCGTGCTTGCGGAACGAATAATTGTCCGGTAGGTATTGCTACGCAAAAAGAAAATCTAAGAGCAAGACAGGAAATAGATAAATCTGCAGAGCAACTAAAGAATTTCTTTTTGGCCGCCAATGATTTAGTGAAAGTGATAGCCAGATCTATAGGGTACTCAGACATTAAAGATTTTAAGGATTCCGACTTGGTTACGTTAGACTATAATATGCATCGCCTTACAGGTATAGAATACGCAGGAATTCGATAAATAAAATGGAAACTATGATGTGCAAATTGAAAACAGCCTTCTTGTTTATTCTACTGTTTAGTGGGAATGTGATTTTTGCTCAAGATAGGGATGAAGAGAGTAGTGAAGTAAATGAAGATGAATTTCACCACTGTTTTTTTAGTCATAACTCTGTGACCTTGGGACTTGGAACGACGTATTCCATTCCTCACGAACAAGCAGGAATTAGTGGAAGAGTATATTTCAATACGCATGAAAAATGGTGCATTGGGCCAGAATTTTCCTATATAAGAAAAGGAGATAAGAACTTGGCGGACTTAAATTTGGTAGTCCATTATATTTTTGAAACACCGTTAGTTGGAATCTATCCTGTAGTCGGTGCAAATTATTCATACGAGGCGGAACAAGAGCATTCCGAATCGAGCTTTGGAATGGTTTATGGAGGAGGTGTTCATAGGAACTTTAAAAAAGTCAGTATATTTTCAGAATATACGCGTGTACAAGGAAAAATAAGTGATCAATTCATTAGTGCAGGGATGATATTCACTTTTAAACTATAAATAATAATAAAATAGAAAAATGAGAGTAGTATTAATTTGTTTATTCACGGTTTTAGGATTTGGTGCGTCATTTGGACAAACTATTAATCATAATTTAAGCGGAGGCTACATAGCTGATGGCTATGATGTAGTAGCGTATTTTAGTAATAAAGCAGTAGAAGGGAAATCTGCCTATGTGCTTTCTTATAAGGGAGCTAAGTACAGGTTTAGTACAGAAGCCAATAAGGCTAAGTTCAAGGCAAATGCGGCAAAATATGCACCAATGTATGGCGGCTGGTGTGCTTATGCAATGGGGGATAGAGGAGCAAAAGTGACCATTGACCCAGAAACATTTCAGATAATAGATGGTAAGCTTTACTTATTCTATAACTCTTGGGGAAACAACACCAAAGTATCTTGGAACAAGGAAGGACCCGTGAAATTGAAGAAACAAGCTGACGGGAATTGGTCCAAAATAAAGTACAAAAAGTAAACCTACATGGAAGAGATAATGCAAATGGTTGTTTATGCCGTTTATGTATATTTAGTCATAGGTCTGGTATTCAGTATCTATTTTTTGGCAAAGGGCATTTACCTCTTAGATAAAGGTGCAATTGGGTCCTCAATTGTTTTTAAACTATTGATTTGGCCTGGCGTAATTAGCCTATGGCCATTTTTGGTATTTAAGCTAAAGAGTAAACAAAATGCATCCTAACTTTAGAAGTAGGCACCTTAAGGTTTGGATTGTCTTAGCCGTATGCGTTCTTATCATTTTAATTAAAGCCTTGTAATGTCCGTAAACTACGAACCTGTTCTGTGGAATAAGCAAAAGAAAATGTACGATGTAATCGTATGGGTTTTTATACTCCTGTCCATAACCTTTTTCTCTTTTATGGAGCTCAATATGCATCCTACAATTACGGCAGAAACACTACTAATTAGAGCTACAGCATTTACAGCAATAGTTTTGCTTCATATAATCTTACTAATAGGACCGTTGGCTAGATTAAACAGGGTATTCCTACCCTTGCTTTACAACAGAAGGCACCTGGGCGTTTCTATGTTTATGGTAAGTGCAGTACACGGAGTTTTTTCTATTTTGCAATTTCATAGTCTTGGAGATATACACCCGTTAGTTAGCGTTTTTCTATCCAATCAGAATTATCAAGACATTAGTCAGTTTCCATTTCAAATATTAGGTTTTTGTGCATTGACTATACTATTCATTATGGCTATTACCAGTCATGATTTTTGGCTAAAAAATCTAAGTCCTAAAGTATGGAAGGGAATGCATATGTTGGTTTATATAGCTTATGCATTGGTAGTCTTACACGTAGCACTAGGAACCCTACAGTACGAAGACGATCTATTGTATAAAGTGTTGTTGGTAGGTGGATTTATAACCATCACTGGTCTTCATCTATTCACTGGCATTCGAGAAAATAGGAACTTAAAAATATATACGTCTAGTTTAGAAAAAGAGGGTTATATCGAGGTATGCAGCACGCGTGAAATAGTAGAAAATAGAGCAAAAGCAATTTTTATGAAGGAAGAAAATATTGCTGTGTTCAAGTATGATGGAAACATATCTGCTGTCAATAATGTGTGTAAGCACCAGATGGGGCCTATAGGAGAAGGGAAAATAGTGGATGGTTGTATTACCTGCCCGTGGCACGGATACCAATACCTTCCTCATAATGGAAAATCACCACCTCCTTTCGACGAGCAATTGACAACGTATCGCGTACAGGTTGTCAATCAAAAAGTATGGATAAACCCGACCCCAATGCCAGAAGGAACAGAAATAGAACCAGCGATAGTATAATGACCAAAAAGGACAATTTTTATATAGGATGGCAACCCAAAATGGCAAAAGAGACCAAGCGTGTTATTGTCATTTTTATAGTCGCTATTGCGGTCATTGTTTTTACGCTGATCTTTTGGGTAGTGAATAAGCAGAAGCCTTTTAATGCTCACAATTTTGAATACGGAAAGCTGACAACTATTACGGGTACGTATTATGCAAATCCTGCTCCTATTTTAGTAGCAGATGCCTTTGGTTTTCCAGTGGAACTGTCAAAAGACATTTTACTTGTGGGTTATGGCAAGTTTGGGGCAGAGGGGATTCTACAATCTGCCGAAAAAGCAAAAAAACTAAGGAACGGTTCTAAGGTGAAATTACAAGGGACCTTGATTTACGGAGACGGGAGGACACTGCTGGAGTTGACTGAGAAGGAAGCCTCCGTAATTGAAGTTTATACAGGAGAAAAGCAGGAAGTGAACAATGAAACAAAGCGGATAACTAAACACCTAAAGGGAGAAATATTGGATCCCAAATGCTACTTTGGTGTAATGAAACCTGGCGAAGGAAAAATTCATAAGAGTTGTGCGATAAGGTGCATAAGTGGGGGTGTGCCCCCTGTTCTAAGAGTGATGAGTGATGAAGGTTATCAATACTATATCATGGTGGGTGGTCAGGGCCAACAAATGAATAAAGAAGTGCTCCCCTATGTTGCTGAGACGATTGACGTGAATGGTAAGACTGCCGAAATAAATGGATGGAATTTTATCTACATGGACAATATTGAATACGTTAAAAAATAGAAATCATGGAATTCATACAAACAGTGTTGGCCCATATTGCAGATGGTATTGATATTATAGGGGTTCTGGTCCTGCTCTATGGTTTTGCTAAAGGGATTTTTCGCTTTTTTAAGGTAGAAACTGCCCGAGGGCATTTCAAAATTAATTTACAAGAATTACAAAAAATTAGATGTGAAATTGGGGTCTATATTTTACTAGCTCTTGATTTTTTAATAGCATCAGATATCATCCATACCATTTTTGATTTAGATAGAGATCAATTGATGACATTAGCTGTGATGATAGTTATGCGAACGGGTATTGGATATTTCTTGGGTAGAGAAATTGACGAAATTTGTAAGGATGAGGGGTGATTGGGTGTAAGAAATAAATAGTAGAAAAGATTATGAGTAAACTAATTTGGTACAAGGTATTAGATGATAAAGAAGAGTTAAAAGAAGGTCGAGTAATGACCGTCTGGGCAGGCCATAAAGGGATTTGTCTTACTCATTTTCAGGGTCAATATTCTGCTTTGGATAACGCTTGCCCACATCAAGGTGGTCCTATGGGGGAAGGCAGTATAGAGAATGGTTTGCTTCGGTGTCCTTGGCACGGCTGGGATTACCATCCGTGTGACGGCAAGGCTCCTGGCCATGATGATGGATTAGAAACGTATCAGATTAAACTAGAAGGAGATGCGGTTTTTGTAGGCTTAGAATCAGAACCAGAACATGAGACCACAGTCTCAGATGTTATGATGGAGACCATGACCAACTGGGGTGTAGATACGGTTTTTGGAATGGTTGGGCATTCTAACTTGGGTGTTGCAGATGCTATGCGACGTCAAGAGGAGAAAGGGAAACTAAGCTTTTATGGTATTCGTCATGAAGGAGCTGCTTCATTTGCAGCATCTGCTTATGGTAAACTTACGGGTAGGCCCGCGGCGTGTTTTGCCATAGCAGGACCAGGAGCTACTAATATGTACACAGGAATGTGGGATGCTAAGGTAGATAGAGCTCCACTTTTGGCACTTAGTGGTCAGGTAGATACGCAAGTAGTGGGCACAAAAAACTTTCAAGAATTAGACTTAGTAGGTGCATTCCAAACAGTGGCTGAGTTTAATCATAGAGTACTAGGAGATAGCCAGCATGCGTATCTTATGAGCCTAGCAATTAAAAGTGCTATATTAAAAAGTGATGTATCTCATCTTACATTTCCAGATGATGTACAGATACAGAAGAAGGATAAGTCAGCAAACCCGCACACACCAGAAGGAAGAATAACCTCTCAAGATATTACGCCGCCTAAAGCAAGTGTCGATAAAGCAGTAGCTATGATAGATAGGTCTTCAAATCCTGTAATAATAGTAGGACACGGGTCTAAATTTTGCATGGAGTCTATTACTAAACTGGCAGAGAAATTGAAATGCCCGGTAGTAACGACCTTTAAAGGAAAGGGACAAATATCGGATCATCATCCATTAGGGTGTGGTGTGTTAGGAAGAAGTGGTACTCCCATAGCTTCTTACTTTATGAATGAGGCAGATTTGCTTGTGGTTTTTGGATCTTCATTCTCTAAGCACACAGGGATTACTCCAAAGAAACCAATTATACAAGTAGATTATGATCCTATGGCTTTGAGCAAGCATCATGATATAGAATGTGCTGTATATGGAGAAATAGGAATAACGGCAGGTTTATTACGAAATGAAATAAGCCAACTCAATAACAAAACAGATAGAACAGAAGCAATAGCACACCGTTGGTCTATTTGGAGAGAGGAAAAAGCAAAACGCCGACTAGATGATAGGGGAGACGGGGTAAATGCAGCAGCGGTATTTGATAGTCTGAGCAGACTAGTAGATGAGGATGCTGTGATGTGTGCAGATGTAGGGAACAATGCATATTCCTTTGGCAGGTATTTTGAATGCAGGAACAATCGCTTTTTAATGTCGGGTTATTTGGGTTCTATTGGTTTTGCATTTCCTGCGGCTATGGGTGCTTGGGCAGCAGTAAAAGGGCAGCAGCAGATTATTGCTGTAGCAGGAGATGGAGGCTTTGGTCAATATTTAGCCGAATTGAATACTGCCGTAAAGTACAACATGCCTATCAAAACGTTTATCATAAATAATTTCGAAATAGGTAAAATAGCCAAAGAGCAACGAGCTGGAAAGTTTGATGTATGGCACACCAAGTTAACCAATCCTAGTTTCGCAGATTATGCGAATAACTGTGGTGCTTTAGGACTTAAAGTAGAATACAAAGAAGAGCTAGATGAAGTGTTTAAGAAAGCACTCGCTCACGACGGGCCAGCATTAGTAGAGATAATGAGTGATGTAAACCTATTTTAGAACCGTTCATTATTCTTGTTGGTATGCGATTTTGATTTTCTGTAACTTTACCCTATGAAAAATATACTAATCATCCTTTTGGTAGTCATTGGAATAGCCATGATGTACTTGGGCGGAGTAAAAGCTCCAAAATTTATGATGCCACCATTCTTATCTGGTGTGGCCTTTTTGCTTATTGCTGGCTTGTTTAAAGTGAGGGAGTGAAAAGCTTAACCTCCTTAACAAACAGATCCACATCTTCTTCATTGTTATAATAATGCATTCCAATACGGACGTTTCCCGCACGCTCAGAGACTTCTATTTGCTTGGATGCAAGGTGGCTAACAAGTCCCTTTTGGTTTGATATTGCTAGGATTCCCAATCTGTTTTCATCATAAAATTCGCCTAAGATGGGTATCCCTGCTTCTGCGAGTTGTTCTGTGAGGTAGTCCATGTGTTCTGTGATACGTAGGTGTATGAAATCTTGGTTGAGTTCTTTTATCGTTTGCAGAGCAAAACCGAGCCTATGAAATGCAATGTGATCGTGATGTCCTGGTTCATAGCTTTTGATACTTGGGGTGTATTCCGATTGGCCATTTATCCAGTCAAAGCTGTTGTAACCGGCCGCTTTGGGTGTGTTGGCTGCTAGAGTATCTTCATTGATATATAGAAACCCATTGCCAAACCCTGCCAAGGCCCACTTGTAGCAGCTAGCACCTAGTACGCTAATGTTATATTTCTGAACATTTATACTTACAGCCCCAAAGCTTTGGGTGGCGTCCACTATGAGTTTGCAGTTGTGCTGCTTGCAGAGTGCACCTATGCTCTCTAAGTCGGTAAGATAGCCTGTGAGGTACTGGCAGTGGCTTATAGCAAAGTAGTCTGGTGTATTCTTCTTTATTATTGCTTCTAGCTTTCCTATGTCGAGTGTTTTGTCTTTTTCAAATGTGGTCCACACGACATCAAAATCATTTATTTCAAATGGTGTGGTGAGGGATGGGTAATCTTCTTCTATGAGTAGCACCTTGGTCATAGCCGGTAGAGATTGTACAAACAGATTTAGACCAATAGAAAAATTAGGAATGAGTGCTATCTCCGTAGGCTTGGCATTGACTAACTCAGCTACTTGCTGTTTTATAGCAGGGATAGCATTTGTCATGAAGTCTGCACGATACCGACCCGGAGCCTCTCTATATTTGGCTATTTCATTGGATACAAATGCTTCATTAGCTAGACTTGTAAGTCCATTGGCTGGCGAGTTGAGATACGTGCCCTCATATTCTCCCAAGTGTAATTCGCGTAATCCATCCCAATCTATCATAGGGTGTAAAGGTAAGAATTAGGGAATGGGTTTTATAAGGTCAAACTTACCTTCATCATCCAGTTGAATCCTGCCATAGGGTAGAGGTAGTTGAAATCTAGACGCTCACCACCCATGATACCGCTGTAGGTATATCCATTGGGAGCATAATAGTGGTTCAACACATTGTTCAAGTAAAGGCCTACATTGAGTATTTTGGTTCCTTTTATGGCTTTGCTGCTGTAGTTTATACTTAGATCTATATTGGTAAAAGCATTTAGACTTCGGGCATCGCTCTGTGTGTTATCCAAGTACTGCTCACCTACGTATTTCCCTTGTGCATTTAGGGTAAAATTTTCATTGGCCTTATAGCTCAACATAGCTGCAGCAATAGCGTTAGGTGAGAAAGCGATGTCTGTAGTAGTGTAGTCGTTTGCAAGTAATCTGTAGGCCCCATCCCACTCTGCTACATATTCTGTAAATTTTTCTATCTTGTTTTCGGATAGCGTAAGGTTGCCACCTACTTGCAATTTTTCTGTAATAGGATACTGAAAGTCAAGCTCTATTCCTCTTCTAAAGCTGTTGGCTACGTTCACGCGTACGGCGTCCCCTACATCATTTACAGCACCAGTGAGTACGAGCTGGTTATTGTATTGCATGTTGTATAGATTTATATTTATACGTTTTCTACCATCGGTGTATCTGTAGCCTATTTCTATATTTTCCATAGACTCAGGCTCTGGTCTGGTGCTTGCGGTATTATCACGAAAGTCATCTCTTACGGGTTCTCTATTGCCTACGGCAAATACGCCATAAAAAGTGTGCTTGTTGAGCAAGTACGTCAATCCTACTTTTGGGTTGAAAAACAGGTAGTTGGCTTCTTGAGGTGCAAGCTCCAAACTATCGTCTAGCCCTTCAAACTGGTAGTTGATAAAGCGGTACTGTAAATCAATGTAAGGAATGAGGTTATTGTAGTTGTACGATTGCCTTACATAAAAATTCCCATCTGTTTTAGTAGCGTCGTTATCGTAGTATAGGGCATTTATGTCTTCATATCCTGTAAATTCTGTGGCAATAGCCTCGCCAAAGTGTCTGCCATGGTAGCTGCTGTACCCACCACCTAGTACGGTTTCAAACCTGTTTTTACTGTAGGTAATGTTTGCAATACCTCCCAGGAGTGTGTTGTCTAACCATCTGCGTCTTACCACGTCGCCAGAGAGTGCAGTGTCTCCTGTGAGCTGTATGCTATCTATACCGTAGCCGGCAAAGTCTTCACCCTCTTTAAACTGCTCAAAGTAGCCTTTGCCTGTGGTAACGTATGCTGCAGTATTTAGCTTCAA
>TARA_B110000902_G_scaffold34964_1_pt1 | contig 27794 bp, 28 predicted proteins | sample TARA_B110000902 | Tara Oceans TARA_B110000902 (sample SAMEA4398009) | marine metagenome | biome: Polar Biome; feature: [SRF] surface water layer (ENVO:00010504); material: water (ENVO:00002006), including particulate matter (ENVO:01000060) such as... | depth 5 m | reverse complement strand
ATAACTCTGAAGCGTTAGGTAGGTTCTTCTGTAAAGCACCATCAGGTGCCTACAGCAGAGGTAACATTCAATGTACACTGATGACTGACATCCTAAAGAACCCAACAAGACTTCACAGTGGTATCGGTTGGATGAGAAGTGACCTTAAACAATTAAATGACGATCATATAGAAAAACTAATGCAACTTTTAACTGTATAACGGAGAGCTATTATGTCCAAGTTGGAAAACGTAACAGTCGGAGCAGACCCTGAGGTCTTTGTAGCTGACATGTCTGGTAAAATATCGTCTGTCATCGGGCACTTAGGTGGTAACAAGTCATACCCAAGGCCTGTAAATAACGGTGCAGTGCAAGAAGATAATGTCCTTGCTGAGTTTAACATTGACCCTGCTTACTCTAAGCTAGAGTTTACTAGTAACATGACAACAGTTATGTCTCAGTTGAAAAACATCTTAGAAAACAAGGGGTTACATACTGTTGTAATACCAAGTCACAACTATACTATGGAAGAGCTAGAGAGTTACGGCCCTGAAGCTATGGAGTTTGGTTGCAGTGCAGAGTTTAATGCATGGACCAACAGAGAAATGCCACGACCCCAAGGTGACAAGGTTACTCTACGTACCGCAGGTGGTCATGTTCATGTGGGATACGACTCACCTAACCCAATAGTAAACCGTAATCTTATTAAGATGATGGACTTTACCTTAGGCCTTCCTTCTATTATGCTTGACAGTGACACACAAAGACGTAGATTGTACGGTAAAGCTGGTTCAATGCGTCACAAAATGTATGGTGTAGAGTACAGAACCCTTAGTAATTTCTGGTTAGAGTCTACAGAACTAATGGAATGGGTGTATGATCGTACATTATGGGCTACTCGTAACATAGATTTGCTACCTTCGTACCTAGAAGAGGTTGATCAACGTACTTTGTGTAAGATTATTAACAAAAGCGATACCAAGTCTGCGACTTCGGTCATCAATAACCTAAACTTATCTGTACTATGAGGTAAACTAATGTCAGTAAGTAAACATTTTAAGGACATGAGTGCAAGAGATGTCCATAGTACGTACGTAGGTACATACCTAAGGTTCTCTAGTAGAGATGATGATGGCTGGTACCCTGCATTGGTACAAAACTTCCACTCCAACAATAATATCATTATTGAAATTACTAAGTTAAACGGGGACACTGTAGCCCTTGACCTCGATGACCCTAGTGTTAATGTAAATTTTAACTGGCCTAAGTTTGGCATGATTAACGTTAGAGACCACGTTGTGTATACAGAGAGGGTAGCTAAGAGACAGTGGAAGAAAGGCTTAAGGATGCAATGTGTTAACTCTCAGGTGCATGATGAAGCCCTATGTAGGATAATGAGGGATGAAAAGAATTACGCAAGATCCTTTACGGATAAAGATCTTAACAGTCTGTATGATAATACCTTCACACCCATAGGAGATGCAATAGATATGGTAGTGTCAGGTGAAAAAATAGCAAGAGCTTTATCATTAGACTTTGCTATATCAAATATGTATGGGTTAAATGACACTGTGCTTATGTACAAATCAAACCCAGTAGGTGTGGTCAATGGAACTAATGTAGAAATACATGAAGGTCTCGATCATTTAATACCAATGCTAAAGAGGATTGTCCCAAATGGATACCACAATTCAATCGTTGTTTGCAACTAGGGAGCAACAAACACCTCAGGTTTTATTAGGTGATCTAATAAACACCACCAAGATAGGTATAGAAGTAGAGGTAGAAAACATCACAGTAGCTGCTCCAATAAAAGGATGGCGATGTATAGGTGACGGATCACTAAGAGACAACGGGGTAGAGTACGTATTTAAAGGACCTGTTGGTGGCCTTAGTGCAACTCGTAGGTTAGATTCCTTATGCGAAACCTTATCTGCTATGCCTGACATTAGGTTTTCACATAGGACTTCAGTGCATGTTCATGTTGATGTGAGAGATATGACATGGCATGAGCTAATAAAATACGTAACACTGTATGCTATGATAGAGCCTTACTTGTTTGCTGTGTGTGGTAAAGAAAGAGATGAAGGTATATATTCTTTATCTTTGTATCGAGGCAAGGATCAAGTGTCAAAGCTAAGTGCTATCGCTAGGCTAGGTCCAGATGCCTTAAGATCTGAAAGATACTGGAGTAAGTACTCCTCTGTTAACTTACTATCTGTCCCACAGTTTGGGTCTTTAGAGTTCCGTGGGCATGAGGGGACAGCTGATAGGTCAAGGCTTATCAACTGGGTCAATCATCTACTTAAACTTAAGGAGTATGCAACATCAGATAGTAATAAACTAACTGACCTACCTAAAGTATTAAGTAACCACGGACCTATGTTTATGTTAAGAGAAATACTAGGTGATGATTTAATTAATAGTAATATATCAAGTGCAACAAGTGTCCTTCAAGAAGTATATGAAGGTGTGTCTATAGCAGAAGATCTATTATATGATATGAGATTTAGGTCAGCTTCTGAATCAATACGACAAACTAATAACGGCTTTAACCAATTGGAAAAGATAAGGGATAGAATATGTGTGGATTAGTAGGAGTAGTAGGTTCAACTATGAACTTTGCAGACAGTAAAGTGTTTCGTCAGTTGTTATATATAGACGCATTGCGTGGCCCACACAGTACCGGAGTGTCTACTAATAATATTAAAGGTGAAGTAGAGACGTTCAAGAGGGCGCTTAATGCTAGTGATTACCTTCAGCTAAAGTTAGGTGAAAAGATATCAAGCAGAGTAACAGGTGACTTCTTGCTTGGCCATAATAGATACGCCACTCAAGGTGCTATTGATGATAACAATGCACACCCGTTTACATACGGTAACGTAACCTTAGCTCACAACGGTACTCTTTCTGATCAGACAACCCTTCCAGATCATAAAGACTTTGAAGTTGACAGCGAGAACATTGCCTATGCTATGGGATTAGCTGATAACCCTGAAGAAGTAATTAGTAAACTGATAGGTGCCTTTGCTTTATCGTGGTGGAACGATCATACTCGTGAGTATTACTTAGTACGTAATGAAGAACGCCCACTGTGGGTAGCTAAGAGTGACCTTAAAGATACGTACTACTATGCATCTGAACGTCACATGCTTGAAGCTATACTGTCACGTAATAACATTAAGTATACAATCAACGAGCTACCCGCTGGTCACTTACTAACCTTTAAGTTTAACGATAAAGGTGACATTACTTTAATAGATAAGAAAGTAAAGCTTGCACCAAAGCCAATTGTTAAACCTTACAAACCTCCAATAAATAACTACTACAATACGCCTAAGGCTGTTGCATATAAAGGCAATACTAATCCGCTAGCTAGACATAACCTTATACTAGGTGAAGAGGTAGAGTTCTATAGTATGGGATTGCCTGACATCTTAGACTCTAACATTAAAGGAGTACTAGAGGGTTTACAAACTGATGGTAAGCAACTAAGAGTACGTGCTTTCAATCAGCCTAACAACTCAGTAGCTGGCTATTACACAGGGTTTGTAAAAGCTTTAGTAGGTAACGCTGGGTCTGAAGTTTTAATTGTAGATACACCATGGTTGCTTGAGATAATTGAAGGAGATGTAAACAACAAGCACAAACAAAATCAAATCAGTGAAATACTTAGCAGCCAATGGGCTGTATCAGTTACTAAAACGGAGCAAGTGCAATGAACAATACAATAGTACTACCATATAAAGTAGGAAGCAATTCAGCTAAACTATTAGCTAACACTCTTAGGTGTAAGAGAATGAAACTAAGTGACTCTACTCTAAGAGACAATGAGAATACAACCATTATTAATTGGGGTAACTCAACCTCAGACTTAAAGCACCTACCTTCTGTTAATGTTATAAATAAAACAAATGCAGTAAGCGTTGCATCTAACAAGCTTAAGTTCTTTAAAGAGATTAGTAAATCAAATCAAGACACCTTACTTCCTGTAAGCATACCCGACTGGACCACCTCAAAGACAGAAGCTAAACGTTGGTACGCTGAAGGTAATGACGTTGTAGTCCGTCATGTATTACAAGGTCACTCTGGTGAAGGGCTTGAGCTAGTAACATTTAGTGAGGACGTAAGCCCATCAGTAGCAATACCAACTGCTTTACTCTATACTAAGTATATGAGAAAGCGAGATGAGTACCGTGTTCATGTTGCTAAAGGTGTTGCTATTCACGTTCAACGTAAAGCACATCAGTATGGAAGCGTACCTTCTAATTATCAAATACGTAACCATGATAACGGGTTCATCTATACTATTAACGATCTTACTCCTGATAAAAGTATTATATCAGAAGCAATCAATGCAGTGTCGGCTATCAACTTAGACTTTGGTGCAGTAGATGTTATCTGGAATGAACGTAAGAAGAAAGCTACAGTACTGGAAGTTAATACAGCATGTGGGCTTGAAGGGGATAGCACTAGCACTCGTTATGTTTCTGCATTTAAACGTATGCTAGAAGGTAAGTTACCTTACGGTTGGAAGAAGCCTCTATATGAAATAGAAGAGGAAGATCAACAAGAAGACAGAGTTCAGTTGGAAAGCAATGGCTCTATTAGTTTGCAACTAATGAATCTTCAATATTGTTTAAATGATTTAGAACCTACCCATAATGTGCAACACCATGAAGACTTAGAGTACTTGACTGAGGTAATGTTTCAAGACAATGTAAATACAGCGATTGAAGATTATATTATTCAAGGTGGAGATGATAATGTTATTAATAGTTACCACCATTGGTTACACAATCAAGGTATAGTCCCACCATACAAACTGTATGTCAAGGAATGTGTGTCTGAAGCCAGACATAATAGTTATACAGTATTCCTTAAGCCCGGACACATGGGTGTGACTCCGTTACCTTTAGTCTTTCAAGCTCATAGCTTAATAAAACTAAATTAATAACAGGAGAATGTATGAATACTAAAGTAGCAGTGTATGGATCCTTGCGTAAAGGCTTTGGTAACCATGTGTTACTATCGCAGTCTGAACTAATAGGGACAACTCAAACACCAAAAGAGTTTAGAATGTTCTCTCTTGGTGCGTTCCCCGGTGTTGGAACAGGTACTTCATCTATTAAAGTAGAAGTCTATCGTGTCAATGAAGAAACCCTAGCTAGGTTAGATAGACTAGAAGGGTATCATGGCCCCGCCTCTCGTAACTTTTATGAAAGAGAAGTTGTTATGACTGAGTTCGGTCAAGCTCTTATGTATACCTTACGTGATGAAAGGTATAAGGGGCATGATGAAGTTACTTCGGGTGATTGGGTGGAGTACCGTAAGGTAAATCTAAAGGATCTTTTATGAGGACATTTGCATATGCTGTACCAAAGCATGTTAAAGGTGAGTTCATTGATGACGTAAAACATATTACGTTGTTAGAGATAAAGCAAAGAGGGTATACTCTTGACGAATTTGTAGAGGATACTTATGCGTGGGAAACCACATACCAAGCGGAGGATACGATGAGCTAATATAAAGCATAGTGCATTTAAAACCAATCTAATAAACACTTATTAATTATAAAGGTAATACATATATGTCAGATAATCTTGGTACTTCAATCATCCGTAACGTAACTCTTAACTACGTTAAAGTAGATCCTTCAAACCCAACAGATCCTTTTGGTACTCTGCAATGGGAATGTCAGATCGTTGTTGGTTCGGATAGAGCTGAAGAGCTAGCAGGTTTCGGTTCAGTTAAGCCTGTTAAAGATGATCCCACTCGTGTAGCTGTCAACCTAAAGCGTAAGGCTCTTCGTAAAGACGGTACAGATAATGATCCAGTGCAGATGGTAGATGGTCGTAAGCAAAAGATTGACCCTACTATTAAGATCGGCAATGGTTCTATAGGTAATGTTAAAGTATATCGTAGAGAGTACGATGTTGCTGGTCGTCAGGGTATCTCAACTATCCTGTCCGCTATTCAAGTAACTAAACTTATCGAGTACACCGGTTCGGTTGACTTTGATATTGATGATACGGAAGCTGATGACAGTGAGTTTTAATTAGCTGTTATAAAACTTCCTCATCACGGAAACTAACTACTCAAAGAGATAAGAATAACTAGGATGTAAATGATTATTCTTATTAGCATACTTGTCATGTCACTAGTAGTAGTAGATGTGCTAGACAAGAGCCCATAAGGGCTACTGTAGTTAACCCTAAGAGCCTTACTCACCGTAGAAATACGTTGGGTAGGGTTTCTTTTAGTGCAGTTAGATAGCAACACAGGCCTATTGCGTATACGTCTAGGGTATTTAGTACCTTATAGAGGACTACCTAGAACGGAGATATTAAATGGAACCTGATACTAAAACCTATACGCAAGAAGATATTGCTGAAGGTAAGAAAAAGATACACCCTAATTCATTAGCTAACCTTAAGCCTCGTCACGATAAAGATCACATGAAAATGATGAGTGACAAAGCAACAGAAGCTAGGCTAAAGAATGATAGAATGAAAGAACAGATGGGAGATGTGCTTAAGCTAGTCAACAATCTATCAGACAGTCTAATGGATTCTATCCCTAAAGGATTAACCGTTATGAAACTGGCTATGATTAAGGCTATCTCTGCAGATGATATGGTTGAAGCAGCTAGACTAGCTTCTATTGTAGCAGAGTATGAACAACCTAAGCTTCAACGATCTGAAAACATTAATACTAACTTTGATTACAGTGATCTTACCGATGAAGAGTTAGCTACTGAGATGGATAGACTATCTGGTAATTAATATGGGGCCTTGTGCCCCTATTTTTATTGCAGAACCGACACCTGTTACATGCATTTTTTCAGGCACCGACACCTGCACCGACACCTAGGAGATACATGCAAGAATTCGTACTGTTTAGTGGGCCATCATGCCCCGGATGTAAGCACATTAAAGATGCTCTTACTCGTACCAACCTGATTGATAAGCTAAGATTAATTGATCTCTCTACTGACGAAGGCTTAGAAGAAGCTAAGCTACGTAACGTCCGAACTATACCGATGATACTTAATATCAAAGACGGTAAAGTATGGGATGAACTAAGGGGTTCTAAGCATAGCGACATAGCTATCAAAGTATTCCTATCAACTGAAGAAGGAAATAAATAATGCCTGGATATACTATTCGTATTAGTGATGCCGAAGATAACGAGAATGTTAAGGTCAGCTTTGAAGCTGAAGGTTTAGATATTGTAGATGAAGAGAGTAAAGCTTTTCAGCTTTGTGCTTACCTACTAGACTGTGTTCAAACACTAGAAGGGGATGAAGATAATGTCACTCATTAACACCACAATAGAAGAACGTGGCTCACGATACGGAAGCTTCGAGGGTCAGAGCGCATACGCTCAAGAGTTTAAAAGCATACTAAGATCTGCACCGCAGTGGCAACGTATGAAGTCCTCTCAAAAAGAATCATTAGAAATGATAATGCATAAGGTAGCACGTATCCTTAATGGAGACCCTAACTATTCGGATAGCTGGCATGATATTGCAGGGTATGCAAAACTAATAGATGATGTATTGATTAAAGAAAATGCGGAGGTAGGGTATGAGCGGTAAAGGTTCAGCACCAAGACCCATGCCTAATAGAAAAAACTATGAATCTAATTGGGATGCTATCTTTAGAAAGAGTAATGAAATAGATAAAGATAAAAACTCAAAGGATAAAGTCCGCTACGCGGACGATAAGAAACCTAAAGAGTAAAACATTATGCAATGTATAAAGATACTTAAATGTTCAGACGAAAGTAAATGGTATGCAGGTTGCGTAGGATATCTCTTGCCCTATGCAGGGGAAGATGATGTAGAGTATGCAAGCAGAGAGTTTGCTGGGTACCTGAACTTTGTATCTAAAGGTGATGCAGAGCTTGTTGAAATAGATGACAGCGAGGTCCCATGATTAAAGATGATTACAAAGCTTGTACTAAATGCAGAGCTAAGAAACCACTAAGCGCATTTGCTATGTGTAGTGGGGGTAATTACTTACGAACTGCATGTCGTGTTTGTGAAAACTCTATAGCAAAAGTTAGGGCTGAACTAAAGAAAGAGAATGAAAGACCCGGCCCTGAATACAGATGCCCTATATGTGTAAGGGATGAAACAGAGGCAGCTGGTTGCGGAGGTGTATCAAGATCCCCTTGGACACTAGACCATGACCACCTTACTGGTAAGTTTAGAGGGTGGCTATGCCACTCATGTAACAGGACATTAGGTGGGCTAAAGGATGACTTCGGCACACTGGCAAGAATTAAAACCTATCTAAAGAAAGGAAGAGAATGAACATTTCGAATAAGATCTTATCAGACATCACAGTATTCAGTAAGTATGCAAAGTATGTGCCTAACCTAAACCGTAGGGAAACATGGGATGAGTTAGTAACACGTAACAAAGAGATGCACATCCGTAAGTATCCTCACGCCGCTGAAGAGATTGAGACTGCGTACAAATTAGTGTATGATAAAAAAGTATTACCCTCTATGAGGGCGTTACAGTTCGGAGGTGCGCCTATTGAGTTAGCACCTAACCGGATCTACAACTGTGCTTATCTTCCTATTGAAAGCACCGAAGCTTTTGCTGAGGCTATGTTCTTATTGCTTGGTGGTACTGGTGTAGGTTACTCAGTACAACGTCATCACGTACGTAAACTTCCAGATGTATCTGGCCCTAAGAAACGTAAGCGTAGGTTCCTTGTATCTGATAACATTGAAGGTTGGGCTGATGCAGTGAAGGTACTATGTGAGTCTTACTTTAACGGCACAATGGATGTTGACTTTGACTACCGAGACATACGACCTAAGGGTGCTATGCTAATCACTACTGGTGGTAAGGCTCCCGGACCTCAGCCACTTAAAGATTGCATACACAAGATGCGTTCAGTCTTTGATCAAGCTATTGGTCGTCAACTCTCTACCTTAGAAACCCATGACCTCATGTGTTACATTGCTGATGCTGTGCTTACTGGAGGTATCCGAAGAGCAGCTATGATCTCTTTGTTCTCTATGGATGATAATGATATGCTTGCTTGTAAGTCTGGCTCATGGTGGGAAGAGAACCCACAACGTGCAAGGTCTAACAATTCAGCTGTCATGCTACGTCATAAGATTACTAAGGGTGCCTTCTTGGATCTATGGAAACGTGTGGAGCTATCGGGCTCAGGGGAACCCGGGGTTTACTTTACTAATGATAAAGACTGGGGTACTAACCCTTGCTGTGAGATTGGGTTACGTCCATACCAGATGTGTAACCTTACAGAACTCAACGCATCTAACGTTACATCTCAAGAAGATCTGAATGAACGTGCAAGGGCAGCCTCACTTATCGGTACACTACAAGCAGGGTACACTGACTTCCACTACCTCCGACCTGAATGGAAAGAGACATGCGAGCGTGACGCATTGATTGGCGTAGGTCAAACGGGTATTGGCTCTGGCGCTGTACTTGAATTCAACTTAGAAGAAGCTGCGCTTGAGGTGAGGAAAGAAAATGAAAGGGTTGCGAAGATTCTGGGAATCAATCCAGCAGCAAGATGTACAACCGTTAAGCCGAGTGGCACTAGCAGTTGCGTTCTTGGTAGTAGTTCTGGCATTCATGCTTGGCATAATGATTACTATATTCGCCGCCAAAGGGTTGGAAAAAATGAGGCTTTGTATGGTTACTTTGCTGAGCACCACCCTCAACTGGTTGAAGATGAGTACTTCAACCCTAAGGAGCAAGCTGTAATTGAGATACCACAAGCAGCACCCGAAGGTTCTATCTTAAGAACCGAAAGCCCTATTGATTTACTTGATCGAGTGCGTAGATATAATGTTGAGTGGGTTGCACCGGGTCATGTCGAAGGGCAGAACTCTCACAATGTATCCTGTACTATCTCATTGAAGGATGATGAGTGGGAGCTTGGTGGTGAGTGGATGTGGAAGAACCGTTACACCTTTAATGGTATTGCTGTACTCCCTTATAACGGCGGCACTTATGTGCAAGCACCCTTCGAAGATATATCTGAAGAGCGTTACCGTATCATGGAGAGTGCTCTAAGTAATATTGATTTGACTCAAGTGAAAGAAGTAGAAGACAAGACGGACCTCAGTGGTGAGGCTGCTTGTGCTGGTGGAGAATGTGAAGTAACGTTCTAAACATAATCGACCTGAGCATGGTCATTAAACTGCTCAATGGAGAGACGAATGAGTAAATATATATTTGATGTAGAAACTAATGGACTGTTCCCCGATACTATCTGGTGCCTAGTGATGGAAGAGATAGACACAGGGGAAGTGCTGTCTTACTCAGACTTTGATGAAGGACTGCCTCCACTAGCTGAAGGCCTTAATGTACTAAGCAATGCTAAGATTATCGCTGGTCATAATATCATAGGCTTTGACTTACCTGTTATGAAAAAGATAACTGGTTGGACACCTGATAGTAACACTAAGATATGGGATACCTTTCTTATGTCTCAACTATGTAAGTACCAAAGGGGTCACCTCCATGGTCTTAAAGGTTGGGGTGACTTCTTTAAGTTTCCGAAAGGGGATCACGAAGATTGGTCGTGTTACAGCCAAGAGATGCTTACGTATTGTATACGAGATGTTAACCTCAACAAGCTGGTGTATCAACGCCTTAGTAAAGAAGCTTCTATCTTAATGAAACAAGAACCTAACTTTCTCAAAGCATTACAAGCAGAGCATGAGTTTGCTTTAGTTAATGCAGAGATTACCGAGAAGGGTTGGGTCTTTAACATGGACAAGGCTGAAGCTTTGTATGTACACCTGATAGAAACCATGGAGAACATAGAGTATGAGATGAACCCTCAGCTTGGTAAGGTATGTGTGATGAGGGGTAACAAGGAAGTAGATCAGATCACAAAGAAAGATGGTTACTACTACAAACGAGTGACTGATTGGTTTGAATTGGCTGAAGACATCAGGGCATCAGAGGGTATTATCGCAGGGCCTTACACTCGAATAGAGCTTAAGGATGTGCAGATGGGACAGATGGCTGAGATAAAGAAGTTCCTGCTAGACAGAGGATGGAAGCCTGATGACTGGACTGTTAAGAAGATCAATGGTAAATGGATTAACCAAAGCCCTAAGCTAACAGAGTCTTCCCTTAAACCCTTAGGTAAACTTGGTACTATGATTGGTGACTACTACATGTTGCGTAATAGACTTGCTACCGTAGAGGGATGGATCTCTGAAGTAAAAGATCCTGAACGATACAATGATGGTAGGCTGCACGGATCTATGTTTACTATTGGCACCCCCTCATTCAGATGTAGACATCGTACTATCGTTAACATACCCGGGGTGTACTCTCCGTACGGTAAGGAGTTACGTAGTCTGTTGACATGTGAAGAAGGATACAAGGTAGTAGGTGCTGACTCAGCAGGTAATCAGTTCAGAGGGCTATGTCATTACATTAATGATGATGCTTTTACTAATGAAGTTATTAACGGTGATGTACACCAACGTAACGCTGACATCTTAGGGATCACAAGGCCACAAGCTAAAACATTTATCTATGCATATTTGTTTGGGGCTGGGCCAGCTAAGCTAGGAGAAGCTATCTCTGGTAAGAAGTCTGCTAAGATTGGTAAGCAAGCTGATGAAACATTTAAGTCTACGCTTCCGGGTCTTAAGGTTCTTAAGGATAGGTTGGAAGATGAGTACCGTATGTCTATGATGAAGACAGGCCAAGGTTTTATTGTTGGGGCTGATGGTAGGCGTATCATGGTTGCATCTGAACATCAAGTTCTTAACTACTTATTGCAAACCTTAGAGGGTATTACCTGTAAAGCAGCACTAGTCTATGCAAGCAAGAAGATTAAAGAGAAAGGTCTTGATGCTTATCCTACGCTGTTCTACCACGATGAGGTTGTATTTGTTTGTGCAGAAAAAGATGCAGAAGAAGTTAAAGATATATGTGTAGAGGCTTTCAGTGAAGCACCTAAAGCTTCCGGTGTTATGTGTATGGGTGGAGATGGACAAATAGGAGATAGTTATGCTGACGTTCACTAATGATCACGAAGAGAAGTTTGAGTTTGATAAATGTTTTATAGACGGTGACTCTATGTTATACCGTATAGCTTATACCACTGACTCAGATGCTCAGGCTCAGAGTACTTTGGACTTAGCATTGCTTGCAGTAATGAGAGATACCAATGCAGCCAAGGGTTATGTAGCAGTTAAGGGTAAGGGTAACTTCAGGCATGATATGGCTGATGATTACAAAGCTAACCGTAGTAAGACTGAGATGGACCCACGGGTTAAAGCTGCACTTAACAACCTGTACGAGTACTGTTGGGCTACTGAGTGTGTTCAGTCACATGGATGTGAAGCTGATGATGTTGTTTCTATCTGGGCTACTGAAGCAGAAGAAGCTGGAGACTCCTTTGTAATAGCACATGTTGATAAGGATATTGATATGGTACCGGGGTGGCATTACAACTTTAACAAGAAGACTCTCTATCACATTGACGAAGAACAAGGTCACTACCTCTTGTGCAAACAACTGTTAACAGGTGACTCTTCAGATAACATACAAGGCCTCAAGGGCATAGGACCTAAGACTGCAGAAAAGTTACTGGCTAATGTAAGGATGGATGATATGTTAGATGTAGTTAGAAAAACTTGGAGGGATAAACACCCACAAGATTGGCAAGAGAAACTACAGCTGTGCTTTAATCTAATCTATATGCGTAGGTCTTTCGATGGATTCCAACCATTAACTATAGAAGAAGTATATGGGGAGAGTAGACTAAGATGACACAGGACTTAGGGCATTGGACGTATGCAGGTGAACCTTTTAATCCTGATGATTACTTCGGGTTCATCTACTTAATAACTTGTACACACCCTGAAGAACTCAAGAGGTACATAGGGCGTAAGCAATTCCATATGTATCGCAAGGGTAAAGATAGGGCAGTGTCCAATTGGAAAGTATATAGCAGCTCATCCAAGCATATCAATAAGCTTATTAGTGATCTCGATGATGAGTACTTTACGTATGAAATACTGCAGTTGTTTGAGACTAAGGGTGGTTTGTCTGCTGGGGAAGTTAAGGTACAATGGGATCTTGATGTACTCACAGAGAAGTACCCTGATGGTACTCCTGTATTTCTTAACAGACAGATAGGCGCTATCAAATTTATACCTAAGGAACAAGTCAATGATCGAACAAGAGAAAGACTCCAAATCATCTCAATTGGAATTAGAGAAGAGCGGGAAAACAAAGAAGACCTCTCGCATTCAGAGGAAGAAGGAGTCACAGTTAAAGCGGAGGATGATTAAGAATCTTAAAGAAGGGAGGTGGTCGTAATGTCAGATTACTATCCAACCAATTGGATTGTTATAAAGATACACGTAGACAAAGGCAATGACCCGTTCTATAAGGTACTTGCTGGCTGGCCTGACGGCTACGCTAAATATAGCTGGCGAATGAATAGTGGTATCTCTAGTGTAGTCAAGGTAAAAGATAAGTGGCATTTCCATGGTAACAGTGGGAGTGTTTACATCTGTAACGAAGATGGTTATGGATTTACTCCAATGACTTTAGTGACTTACCTTAACCTCAGTGAGCAGTTCGGTGAGGATGTGATGAAGATGCCTGAAGATACAGACTGGATTAACTTGATTGGTAAATAAGATGAGTAAAGATAGATTTGTAAAGCACATGCCATGTAAACATTGTGGCTCATCAGACGCAGTAGGCATGTACTCCAATGGGATTGGTACATGTTTCAAGTGTAAGAAAACTACATTCGATAAAGAAAGAGAAACTGAAATGCAAGAAGTTAGAACCCCATATAAAGCTGAGAGTATTACTACAATTAATTCTTACGACACGAGAGGTGTACAAGAAAGAGGGATCACTAAGCAAGTAGCCATGCACTTCGGTATGAAAGTATCGTACAACATGGATGGTACTATTGAAAACCATTACTACCCTTACACTAAGAAGGGTGAGATTGTAGGTTATAAGATACGAACCTTACCTAAGTCCTTTAGATCCAAGGGCGACTTCGAAGGTATAGATTTATTTGGTCAGTCAGCATTCACACAAGGTGGTAGAAGCTTAACCATTACAGAGGGTGAGCTTGATGCAATGGCAGTAGCTCAAGCAAACCTAACCAAGAGTAACACTATCTACCCTGTAGTGTCCTTACCCTCCTCAAGTAACTTGAACCCACTCATAGCAAACCGTGAATGGATACGATCTTTTGACACAGTAGTGTTAATGTTTGATCAAGACGAGGCAGGAGAAGGGGCTGTTGATAAGGCAGCTAAGATTATTGGTTGGGATAAAGTTAAGGTAGCTCAACTACCTGAGAACGATCCATGTGAAACGTTAATTAAACATGGAGCACCCGGTATAATCAATGCCTTCTGGGGTGCAAGGCCTTACTCTCCAGCAGCTATTGTAAGAGGGGAATCAATATGGGAAGAGTTTACTAAGCGTAAGACAGTTAAGTCTGTAGCCTACCCACCATGCCTATCAGGTCTCAATGATAAGCTAGGTGGTATGCGTCAGGGTGAGATTACTTTGTTCACCTCTGGTACTGGCAGCGGTAAGTCAACCATGATTAAAGAGATTATACTACAGTTAAAAGAAGAGACAGAAGATAACATCGGCATGATATCCTTAGAAGAATCTATAGGAGACTCAGCGCAGAAGTTTATCCAAATGTTCACACCAGAAGAACCAACAGAAGAACAGGAGCGCAAAGCATTTGATAAGGTATTTGGAGACAATCGTCTCATTTTGCTTGATCATAACGGTGCTGTATCAGATTCATCTCTTATAGATCAAATAGAGAACCTGTGTCTACTGGGTTGTAAGTACTTAGTACTGGACCACATTACTATTGCAGTGTCAGAGGGCACCGATGGTAAGACTGGTAACGAGGCTATTGACTCTATCATGTCAAGCCTATTAAAGATTGTGAAGAAGCATGATGTCTGGTTAGGTATCATCTCTCACCTTCGTAAGTCACAAGGTAAATCATTTGAGGAAGGACACCTAGCATCTATCGATGACATCAAGGGGTCTGGTTCTATCAAACAAATTAGCTTTGACATTATTACTTTTGCACGTAACTTGATAGCACAGAATGAAGAAGAACGTAACACAATCCAACTAAGAGTTTTGAAGTCACGCTTCACAGGCTTAACAGGGGATTGCGGTTCAGCATTTTATGATCAAAAGACCAAGAGATTAAAAGGTCAAGTAGATTTCTTAGACTACAATGCAGGAGCTTAGATGAGCAATGCAATACACGCAGTCGCAGAGTATATAAGAAGCAATAGGGAAGGTGCTCGGGGTAGGAATCACTCGGGCATCGAACTCCTTAATAGGCATGTAGACTATGGGGTAGACTATGAGGAGCTAACGTTGTCAGCAGTGCAAGCTGCAGAGGGTGTCTTCCTTAAATCCCGTAGGACTAATGGTAAACCATTCAAGCTTACAGCTACCTCTAGTTCCATAGGGTTAGCTGTGTTGTCTAGGCTTGGAATAAAGAACAGCACATACGTAGACTTGTTTGCGGTAGGTGACTTGTTCATTGAAGCATTACTACAGTTAGGTTACATAGAAATAGAGAGGGAGTACGAAGGTTACCGTGCCCCCTATGTGATATACCTAACAGGAAAATGGGAGGATCTTGGAGAGATACCCCCATGCTACGAGAGATCTATACTAACAGGCACATCTTTCAAGAAGTTCCCCACTATTGTAGGCTTAAGAAACCCCGTAACCAAGAGGCCTTATATCAAACGTATGACCTCTGAGAGGGACTTTGACCAGTGCCTTGACCAACCCTTTGTGAAAGCTTTAAACAAGCTACAGCAGGTTCCTTGGAGGCTTAACGTCAAGCTTGTTAAGGCCCTTAGGGATAATGTAAATCAGTTCCTTAACATGGATGATAGGTCTGACAAGGGAAGGTCCAAGAGGATAGAGATGAAGTTTATCCTAGCTAAGGCTAGAGGCATAGGGACTGATACTTTCTATCAAGCAGTTGAGTGTGACTATAGAGGGCGGGTGTACTACACTGAAGCGTTCTTAAACTACCAAGGGTCTGACTTATCTAAGGGATTGTTTGAATTCTCTGAAGGTAAAGCAATGGATGCCCGTGGTTACTTCTGGTTGTGTGTACATACAGCCTGTTCGTATAACCAATCATATACACTAGAGGAGCTAGACAACTTAACATGGTTAACCGAAGATTACAAAGCACACTTAGAGCAAGAAGGACTGGATACTATTTCAGTAGACAAAATGTCATTGAACGACAGAGCAAAGTGGACGATAGTAAACTTGAAGAGTCTGATACAGGATGCATCGAACCTAATATTCAGAGGGGAAGCGGAGAAACCAGTGACCCTACTAGCGTGTGCTCTCGACCTGCAAGGTTACCAAAAGCACGGTGGTAATTACAAGTCACACTTACCTATACCTGTAGATGGTTCTAACAATGGATGGCAACACCTAGCTGCTATGTCTAAGGACAGTCAAGCAGGGGAGTTAGTGTCCCTTGTACCTCAGGGGATACAGAAAGACTTCTATGTTCAAGTTGCTAAGAGGTTGATCACTAGGATGCCTGACTGGTTTGCAGCTAGAAGTATGCCAATGAAAGCCATACGTAAGGGCATTGCTAAACGTGGGTCTATGACTAGAGCTTACTCTGCAGGTCAACGTAAGATAGCAGAGAACATGTACTATGACTGTAAGGCTGAGGGGTACCATCGTAAGTATAAGATAACCAAAGAGGACTGCGATACGCTGTCAAAGAACTTGATCTTATCTATTAACGATACATGTGTAGGCCCCCTAAAGACCATGAAGTTCCTGCAGAAGATAACAGACTATGCGCTTGAGAGTGGTAACACTTGTATGCAATGGACTACACCTTCAGGGTTCCCTGTAATGTATGAGGTATGGAAGCAGAAGAACATAACCTTACGTTGTACTATAAGGGGCTTAGGGCAGGTAGGTCATAGCATTAAGGTTCCTATTAAGACTGCTGCAGGTAATCATGTGCCGTGTCGTAGGTCCTTTGCGTCAGGCTGTTCACCTAACTTTGTACACTCAATGGATGCATCACACATGGCTAAGGTAATCGAGTCTTTCTCAGGGGCCTTTGGCGCTGTGCATGATTCATTCTCTACCCACTCTTGTGACGTTGACAAGTTACTTGAACACACTAAGTGGCAGTTCGCATCTATGTACAACACCGATAACTTCTTTAACACGATAGAGAATATGCTACTCGATGATAGAGAAGGTTACAATGTAAAACAACCTGAGCTAGGAACCCTCAAGATTGAGGAAGTACTAAGCTCTGAATACTTCTTTTCTTAAGGAAATAATATGAAAGATAATATAACAGCTTTACCCGGGGTTACAAGAGTAGATCAGCCCTTACTACATGACGGTTACTTTGAGACAGAGCAAGAGCTGCTTTCTGATTTACAAGGCATACTAGAAAAGTACAATGGTAAGATATCTAACGTAGCATTAATCGGCTCACTAACCTTGTTTGCAAACATGATTAGCCTTGGGTCCTTAGGGGGAGATGAAGATGAGTAAAGTAAATAAGTTTGAGATCATGGAAGACTTAGAGAACAAGGTAGTTGACTGGGGTTATGCTAAGGGTATCCTTACAGATCAGCCCCCAACGACAGAACGTAAGCTAAAGCAATTCAGTAAGACAGAAGAAGAAGTCTTGGAATTGCATGAGGCTATCTTAGCCAACGATAAAGTGGAGGCAGTAGACGCTATTGGTGATGTATTGGTTACACTTATTATGCAAGCAAAGCTTTGGAATACTAATCTATACGAGTGCCTCGATGAAGCTTATGAGGTTATCAGCAAACGAACTGGACGAATGGTTGATGGACTATTCGTTAAGGATAAATAAATGAATTGGTCTTTTGGAGATTATATCTTATCAGTAGAATACCGTACAGGAATAGGTCTTGACTTTGAATTTGTAGACTCACGGCCCGTATGGACTACCAGTAGAACTACAATGAAAGTTAAAGCTATGTGTATGTCAGGGGCAGTACTACTAGTACCCTTGGTTATCATTAGCCTTGGACAAATATACGAATTTGAGGAAGAGTAAATGAGTGAGAATAAACAGTCATATAATATTATGAGACATGAAGGCATTGATGATATGGATTACATAGATGAGATGGGGCTTAACGCTGACTTAGCTTATACTCCTGAGATCAATGAGGCTATCATTGAGAAGGTAGCTGCTGAGAACTATGAAGCTTACCTAGAGAAAGGCGTAAGCCCTGAGGATGCTAAGGCTATGGCTGATAGTCTAGCAAGTAAAGCAAGAGCTACAGTTGCGAAGGCTTCACCTATCCTTAAAGATAAAGGATACTAAAAAAAAGAGACCCCAATTAAGGGGCCTCAAATACTACTATGGGGTACCTTAACGGGTACCCCTTATTTTTTTGTTGTTATGGATTAAACACTTCACCTAACTTAAAATCATCCGGTGAGAACTGGGATATAGAGTTGTCAGATTCAGGGTAGTTAGTCATGTTATCGGCCATCTTTCTAGCCACATTGTACCTACCCTTACGAGCGTCAGTTGTAATACGATCAAGAGCACCTACAGTGTCCCCGAACTTATACTTCATAGCAAACTGCATAGCTTTATACAAACTACGATAGTTTCTCATAGGGTTAAGCTCCTCTATTGCACCAGCTTTATACCTATGATCCATTAGATCAGTAACAAAACCCATTGCCTCTTCCTTAACAGGGCCAGTAGCATCTAAATACTTTAGTAAGTTAATAACAAAGTCAGCATTCTTACCATGAAGCTGCTCATCAACAACACCGTCTTTAGTCTCAGCTAATTTCTTAAAGTCTTTCAGACCAAAGTGTATGTTACCAGTTATGCTTTTCTTAAGATCATCAAGAACCCTTGCCTGATTAGTTTGTTTAAACCAATCTGAGTTGAGGTAACCTTGAGCCATGTCACCAGATCCTAAGTCCCCAACGATAGCATCATAGATAGGTACGACCCATTGGCCTTCCATTCTCTTAGCCCCTTCGCCTGAAGCAAGCCTTACCATACTGTTACCATCAAAAGACTGAGCAAAGATAGCGAGCGATGCGCCCCTAGCCTTAGCCCCCATGATACCATTCTGTTCTGCAAATGGAGTTACAACAGGCTTCTTAGCTGTGACAGTAAAGGATCTACCTGTAGGTTCAGGTGATTGACCCACCTCAAGGTTCTTGTTGGCTTTCTTACGGGCTTTAAGCAGTTGCTCTTCTAGTTTACCCTTAGGTCCTGCGGGTACTACTGAAGATCTAGCTGTAACGTCTGGCTTGTACTGCGTTTCCATACCACCAAACATTGTCTTACCACCAGTAGGTGCCTCGTACTGTACCATCTTGCCAAACATAGTGGATGCATCTACTCCATCCTTTAGGGTCTTAGCAAACTCTACAACTTCCTTACCTAAGGTAGCAACAACAGCTACACCTCTAACCTCGTTCATAAGTTGAGCAGTTTTAAGGATACCTCCGGGGAAGTTGTTAGACATTTCTTCTAAGGTTGGATTTGCAAGTATAGTGTCAAAGATAGAACCAATAAGGTTATCCATTTCCTGACCATAAGCAAAAGTCATTAAGGGTTTCTTAAGGAAGTTATCGTTATCCGCTAAAGCTTCAGTAAACAAAGACCTCACAGTCTCTATGTCTTCAGGTGAGTACTTATACTTTTTCATAAGCTTAGCATCCGTTAACATATAAGAAGTAAACTGACCGTCAATCAAAGTAGTCAAGTTATTCTCAAGGGTCTTACGGATGTTACCTTCGTACGCTTCAAACTCTGCAATGTCATCAAACTTACCCAGTATCTTTTCAGAACCTTCGGCACGAAATGCACCTACACGGTACATCTGAGACTCAAGACCTAGCACAGCAAACATAGTTGCTAGTCCATTAGATACACCATCTACTTCAATGTAGTTCATGCTTGAATGAAATGCCTTACCCGTACGAATAGATTCATCATACTTAGAAAGCTCCATTACAGCATCGAGTGCTTGTATAAAGTGCTTATGTCCAACCTTATCTGAGATAGCGTCAAGCATTTGCATGGTCTCTGGGTCGCTAGTAATTACTTTTGGAAGTCCACCTACAATCCTGTCAGCATTCCTTATGCCTTGGGGTGTAGAAGTTACCTGACCTATTGATGTTTTAGCTGCCTCTGAGTTAAAGTTTACTAGGCCTTCTCTTAGCTTCTTACCTACCCTAACAATCCTTTGATGCGGGGCAGTGTTACCACGTATGTTACCTATTGCTTGTTGTATAGACCTTTCTCTTACAAGACCTGCACCATTAAACAAAATAGCAGATATAGTGTACAAGAAATTCTGTTCAGCTCTTGACCCACTCCCCGGTTTAATCTCATACTTCTTACCACTACCAATGATGTTACGCATCAAGTGGTTATTCTGTGGAGACAAGGTGCTCTGATGAGCTGTAAGTCTTTGAGTTGCCCTCTGATTAAAGTAAGTAAAGTGGAAAGGTTTACCATCATACGTAGCTATATTAGCTAGGACCTCTAAGCTTTTGTTAACAGACATGTAATACTGTTGCCTAAGGAAATCAGGAGACTGAAACTTTACAAGCTGCTTAGTTGCAACTTCTAGTTTCACATCAAGCTCATCTATCTTCATTTGATTAAGAGGTGTCCAGTTAACTGCTTGACTCTTCTGTAACTCCAATAGCTTAACGTTTATCATAGATATCTTAGCTTGTTCTTTAGCAGAAATACCTTTAATCTTTTTCATTCTTTCAGAACCCATATCAAAAGCATTGTGAGTGAAGTTAGCAGACCCACCTTTAGATATAGGGTCAGTAGCCATAGCGTGTGAGCCAAACATTAATAGCAAAGAAGTTCTTTGATTGTCTAAGAAGTTAGGTACGTTATGGTAAAACACCTTAGCATCGTCTACCGAAGTAGACTTAGGGTTAGGGATAGACCCAGATGAAGTCCTAACTAAGCTAGATTCATTCTGATAAGAACCAGTCATAGACTGCTGAAGCATAGGTAAAAGCTTCATGTTCATAGGCTTGTACAAGTTAGCTTCACTCTGTAGTATAGCATAACCTTCAGTGCTTAACACAATCTTAGGTGGAAAGGGAGTTCCGTTAGGCTCTATGCCTCCGGGAGTAAAGGTTACAATGTTAGGTTGGTTCTGCTGGTAAGTACTTAAAACTATTTGACCTATCATCTCGAAAGCTTCGGGTGTTAAGTTGTTATAGTCCTCCATGTACGTGTCAGTTTCTTCACCAGCAAACTGAGACCTAACTCTACGGGCAGCTTTAAAGAACTCTTTACCAATACCTTGAACTGTCATGTCAAACGCAGGGTCTCCGGGCTTAGTGCCCTCAAGATCCTGAACATCTGCCATAGCCTCTGGGCTTAAAACTTCCCCATCATCTGTTGTATACATAGATCTCTCATACAACCAAGGCTCTACCACAGACATCATAACCAATCCGTAAGCAGGGTCCATCATAGCTGGCATGTTAGTCGGTAAGGCTTGATAGGCTGCCTTCCTAGCGGCTTTCTCTTCTTTTGTTACAGCCTTAGGGGCCTCAACGTACTCCTTGTATGTTGTGTTTTCTGGGTCAAAGGCGGGGTTTAACTTAGCAATCCCTAGGATCTTAGGGTCAAACATAACAGCAGCAGCCGATAGCTCAGGACCATTTCCAGACTTAAACACTTGTGGTTTAATCTTTTCAGGAGTAGACCCTTGTAGCTCTTGGATACGTTCAGCAGTCATGGGTTGATCCCAGCTTGCATTGACAGCTGCAGGGATACTAAGGTTTACGTTAGATGTATTCTTAGATGCACCAACATAAAACCCCCTAGCCCTGTCTACAAACTTAGGAGGGAACACTTCAGACATGTTACTAAAGTTAGTAGCAAGACCTGTCTTTTCAAAGACTGTAGGTACACGCTCCATCTGACGCTGCTCAAAGTCTAGTAGCTCCTCAGGTGTAGCGTTTTCTGGTGGCTCCTTAGCTAAGTTTAACTCTGCTGTTTCCTCAAAGACTTCCTCTCCCATCTGGACATCTTCTAATGGTTCACTTGTTTGATCTTGATCAACAGCCATAGAAAATAAACTATCTAAGTCTTCCTGACTGTACTCCGCAGGGGGGCTATCCATGCCCTCTGGACCTTCATCCGTGTAGTCGGGTAGTCCGGCCATTTCGGCTTGGGATTCTTCTGGCGTTACGCCTAACTCTTGGACTGGTGTTTCTAACTCTAAAAGATTATCTTGATAGCCTTCTAGTATTAGATCCATTTGATCTTGCCGTTGTTGACCTGTTTGTTCCTTACCACCTACAATAGACGTACGCTTACTCATTACTTATTCTCCTGATATCCAACCGTTATCTACAAGGCCATCATAGGTCCTGTGCTTCAAGAAAGAGAAAGGTGTTAAACTCATACCGCTCTTAAGTGTAGCTCTGGGATCATCCTCTAATACGCCATGTCCTAAGCCTAAAATGTTTGTAACAATGTTAGAGGCAGGGGCTTCACCTGACACTAAATTCCACACGGACTCAGCAGCATTTTTGCTTCTTTGTTCGTAGAGTGGGAAGAATAAATCACTGCTGATTATTCTCTCTGTTGTACCTAGTAGCCCTGTAGAATACAGAGCCCTTAAATACTTTTCTTCATTTGATAAGTATGGAGATCCTTCCCCAAACTTTATAAGGTCTTTAAGATACTGCGATGCATAACCTAACATAAGCATAGTGACTACAGAAGCAAACATAGAAAACTTCATTCCGGGAGTGCCTGTCTTTACCATGTCATACATAGCAGGTATATGGTTAGCAGTGAACTTAGATATAAAACCTTGGAACTGTGTGAACAATGCGTAGTGCGGGTTACTGTAAAACAGAGGTCTACCCATAGCATCTGGCATTGGCACTGAGGCGTTAATGTAGCTTATCAATCCATTGTCAAACTGTCTAACATACTCTTTTGTTACTGCAGCCTCTTGAGCTTTAAACTCTTGTAGCTGTTGACTGTTCATTGCAGTAGTGTTAGTGTTAGAGTTAGCTCGTAACTGATTAGAAAGCCTAAGCATTGTATCTACTGGAATACCAATGTACTCTAGCATCTTACGGGCTTCAGCAGCTTCGTTAGTTATCTCACTTTGATGTAATATGTCTAAGTTTTCAATCAAGAAATCATTATACATTGAAGCTCTAATGGTTCTCGTTGCATTAGTAATACCTTGAAGACCAATCATTTTAAAGAATGAATCCATAAGGGCCTGAGTAAACTCACTGGTTTCTGTAACACCAACCAATGTAGCAGCACCAGTCTTTTGAGACATCATACCTGCTCTTTGCACTAAAGACCTTGGATCATTAATATTAATCTGACGTATGTCCTCACCTAATCTTTTCTTCTTAGACTTTATTTGACTATCAAAAGTACTAGTGTTAACCGGTAAACGTACTAGCCTACCTACTTCCTTAAAGTACTGAAACATTTCTTGACCTAAGATAATACCAAAGCCACCTACGTTTTTATGTAGGTTCTCTAGTGAACTACCTTTAATAGTAAGGGCAAGTTCTACGACAGAAGAGACAGCAGCTAGTGGTAGCATAGTAAGAACACCAACAAGTGTTAGGGATCTTTGAGCACCACGTACAGCATCGCTTTCAATTCTTTTGTAGTTACCGGAGTCAGCGTTAATAAGGTCACTAAGGTTTAGTGTTAAGTCTTCTACAGCTTCTCTTGCTTCTATCTCTGGAGCTGAGTCTATTTCAGAGTCACCCCTTAGCTCACGATACACTTCATTAAGCATAGACTGTAAGATTTTATTCTTAGGGCCTATAAACTTAGTGATTGTCATGTACCGAGCAGCAGACTTCATGCCGTATTCTAAGTTGTTAAAGATATCTTGTTGTTGAAACTTAGAAAAAGCAGGATCATCAGAGATATCTAAAGACCTACGTTTATGAGTCTTAGGTGCAAGACCTCCCTTAGTTAAGTCAAAAGCATCGTCTAAGTTATTGATCTCAGGGTTATCTAAGATAGCCTCTGTTACTGAAGCTGCATCTTCTCTACGCATACCTTTATTAGAAACAAGTAAGTTAACAAACTCTTCCTTATTCTTACCTATCGTAGACTTTAAAAAGCTTTTACTTCTAAAGATGTGATCCTGAAGCTTACCTATAACACTAACCCCTGCCCCCTGTTGACGAATAGAGATATCGTTGTGCATCTTGTTATCAACAGCATACAAATCAGAAATCAAACCCTTAAGGGCCAAAGAGTTACTCTTAAACTCAGGGTCTAGGTTAGCCCAGTCGATACGATTCATAAGCTGAGCAGGTGTTATCCACTCTTCATTGCTCCTTGGGGTTCCGTCAGTGTTGTACCTAGTAATAGGGGCTATGTGTGCTTTGTAAAACTTATTAACTAAGTTTGAAACAGCTTCCTTACGCTTACCATAAGATCCCCTGGGTATTTGGAACTCATTAAGTACATCATCAATAGGTCTAAGAGTTCCCTCAAATCCCATAAAGTTAATTACTTTATCACTATGGAAATCAACACCACCATGAGTCTTAAGTTTCCTACCACCAAAGATATCATAGATTATACGAGCTGTCTTGCTTTTGTTTAAGAACTTAGCATCCATACGGGTGTCTAGTGCTGTTCTCAATGAAGCTACAGGGTCTGATAAAGCATCCTTTAATCTCTGAGTAGCTGGCTTTGCAGCCTTACGTGCTTCAGCTGCTGCCTTTCTTCTTTCAAAAGCATCAGGGTCGTTGTTAAATCTATTCAAAGCTTCTTGACTGTTTGCAGTCTGCCATTGAGAACTTACAGCTTCATCTAAATCAGGCTCTACTCCCTTGTTAGCAGCAGCAGCTTCAGCTTTATACCCAGCAACAGTATCATCAAACCTATTATCATAGGGTGACTTGGCTACACCAGCGTCATACCACTGTCCAGCTTGCCACACAGTAGAAGGTACAGAGAAAGAACCACCAATGGTACTACCTGCAACACCAGCAGATATCATTCTCTCTTCTATTTCCTCCCAGTCCCAAGTTTTCTCAGAACCAAGAACAGAAGCGGTGTATTGGGTAAGCTCTTGGAGTACTTCTGTAACACCCTCGCTTGCCCCGCTAACACCTGCACGTTTAATAAACTGTTTTAAGATATTAGTCTTAGTTAATTGTTTGCCAGTGAAAGCAGCGACATCTTTAACGTAACCTGCTAGCTCTCTTTTACTAGCTCTAGTAAGTACAATCTCAGCTTCTTTTCGTGTAAGTGCTTGAGCACCTTTTCTGCCAAGGATTTTATTAGCGTTTAATAATGCAGCACCTTCAGCTTTTAATATAGCTTCTACTGCAATCTCTCTGGCTTCTTTAGTCATAAAAGACTGAGGCCCAAGGCCTCCCAAAGCCCCCTTAAGACCTATGCGATCTAAGGCTGCAGCAACAGCTCCCCCAGCAATAGCTATCCCATAACTTTTATCTTCTAGGTCACCTTCCATATCTTCCAGTATCATACCTGAGTACATAGCAACGGGAACAGAAAGACTAGTTCCAAAAGTAAAAGGAGCAGCAAGCATAGAAGTCAACGTAACACCCATGAATGGCAGAGACATAGCAATGTTAGCTCCGATATACTCAGAGACTTGATCCAAAGAGCTAAAGTTAACATCCTTATAATCTAGTCGTACCTTAGGTGCATTAGCTAATTTAGATCTGGAGTAGTCTGCCTTACCTTGAAGCCATGCTTGGGTGTCATCCATGCCTAAGGTGTCTGCTAATGCAGCACCGGCCAGTTGGAAAGAATTACCAGCTGCACTCAAACCAGCATTATAAGACTGAGATAAAGGTGTCTTAGATCTATTATCAAAAGTAGCGTTCTTATTCCTAAGGACAACACCAGAGAATAGCTCAGGGAATGCAGCATACTCTTGCTCATTAAAAGCATCCATCTTACCGATAGGTACTCCACCCGTAGGCTCTAAGGCTGCAACTCTAATAAGGTCCCGTGCTACATCATAATCTGTTTTCTCACCCTTGCTATCCCTTAAGGCCCTTAAGCCTTCACCGTACTTTAAGCGGTCATAGCTTTCGTCACTCATAGTAATAGTACTGTCACCAATAAAGGTAGGTGCGGCTATACCAGTGCTTAATAAGAAGTCTGTAAAAGAGTTACCCTCTTCGTCATACAAATCACCAATAGCTCTTCCGTACTTATCTTTTTTCTTAGTGGCTTTAGGGACTGTGTAACCATACTTGTTAGCTAATTCAGCTACGTACTGACGGGTAGCAGAGCCAGCAGCCTCACCTACTTCATAGCCACTCTCTCGCCTTACCTTATCCACTTCTGCAAGGTCGATATCACGAAATCTAATCTTCTCACCAGTAGTGATGTCAGCGATTGTATCACCATCAAGAAAAACAAAGTTTGTATCTCCGACTTTAAAAGGGTCGGCTTTAACTTCACCTTCAGTATCAGAGTTGCTGCTTTGTTCTTTTTTTTTAGATACGAGCATGTCGTAATGTTGTGTAAACAATTCTTTCTTAACAGGATCATTCTGGGTTTGATGGAACTGACCCCACCAATCCTCTAAGGGCATCTCATTTAACAAGGCGAAGTCAGAGTTCGGCCTCATCCTATGGTCCCCTAGGAATAACTCAAACTGTTGATCAGTGGAAAGCAGAGAAGGGTCTATATCATCTCCAGCATCTACAAGCCACTGAGGCTGTTCAATATTGTACTTACTATAAGCCGATAAGGCCCTACGTCTTGCAACAGCAGCACTCTTATCTGGCCCTCCGATTTCGTATTGATAACGACCCCTCCCGGGGCCACTACCAAACTGCTTCATACTTGCATTGTCTCCTACCCCAGTAGAGGGGTCATAGGATTCATGGAATGCAATAGCGTCTGAGGCATTTTTAATTAGAGAAGGGTCTACTCCTTTCTCTTCAGCTATCAATGTTAAAAGTGTCGGGGTAACGTTGGCTGTGGAACTACCATCCATCATCTTTGCTAACTCTTCTTCGGTATATGTTAGATTATCATTACTCATAACCAACGGTTCTCCTATTCTTTATTTATTTAGTTTCTTTAAGATTTGAGCTGTCACACCTGTTATGTTTTGAGGTGCGTATTGAGAGTCTATGTCAGGGTTTCCAATACTGTTTATAAAGTGTACAAATGGTGATGCTGCAAGAGCAGGGTCATTTGCAGAGGTTTTAGATACTCCTTGCCAATATGAAAGGAAAGGGTTTCCTTTGTCAGTTTGGGATAGGTTACTCTTAGCTTTAAAAATTAATTGTAATTGCTTATAAACCTCGGGACTACCAACTTTCTTACCCTTACTGTTATTAATATTTTTTAACATTCTCTTTACTTTATTGTTAGCAGGTGACCAAGTGTTAAGGCCTATCTCTTGGTTAGGGCTCTCAGTTATTTCCCAGTATTCAGAAGGGATTCCTTTACCTTCCGTTATGTCATACTTAACTAACTCAAAGTCTAAGTAACCCTCTAGGTCTTTACTACCAGTAGCTCTACCTTCTTCAACAGCTTGCATGTAGTTGCCTAAGCCCCTTTCAAACATATTAGTAACATCCATGTTTTCGTAGTCAACTGCTGGACCAAACCTAGATGTAAACCCACCTACTGCTTGCCTGATAACATTAGGGTTAGTGGCATTGTTAATACTATTTATAATATTTTCTTTAA
>TARA_B110000902_G_scaffold44219_1_pt1 | contig 27800 bp, 25 predicted proteins | sample TARA_B110000902 | Tara Oceans TARA_B110000902 (sample SAMEA4398009) | marine metagenome | biome: Polar Biome; feature: [SRF] surface water layer (ENVO:00010504); material: water (ENVO:00002006), including particulate matter (ENVO:01000060) such as... | depth 5 m | reverse complement strand
TAGAGCAAGTATAAAACTGAATACTAAGAATGCAGAACGCATTATTATCGGACTGCAAAGGTATGGTTATGAGGTTATTGCCACATTTGGTGATGACGATTACAAAGAAAACGTAGAACGTCGTTTTCAATCATTTATGAAATTCATTGACGTATAGATTATCCATATTTGGCTTTTTACTATTCTTTGCTTCTCACCTTTTTGCAGTATCTATACCAGTGTATGGTATTTCTATTTCTGGGAATGATCGCACCGAAGGTTTTGTAATACTTCGTGAAATGCTAGTGAAGGTAGACTCCATCTACCCAGAAAGCCAAATTGAAGAACTCATAAAAACATCTACCGATAGAGTACTCAATCTCAACCTCTTCAACCAAGTGAAAATCGACTACACGATCGCTGAATCTGACCAAGGCCGCGGTTACAATGTAGCAGTAGTAGTTGTAGAAAAATGGTATGCCTGGCCCATCCCCTTTGTTGAATTTAGCGATAGGAATTTCAATGTATGGGGCGATCTAGACTTTGACCCAGAACGTACTAATTACGGTTTGTATGTATTTAATTATAACTTGTTTGGCAGAAATCATACCTTAAAAACTCAACTAAAAACAGGGTACAATACCAACCTAGGTATCGAGTATCGTATACCTTTCTTATCTCGAAACACACAATGGGGACTGAACACAATGGTAAAATACGCTTCGCAAAATGAGGTGTGGTATGAGACCAAAAACGACAGTCTTCAATTTTTTAGAAATGGTCAAAAGAACTTAATCAGAAATACACAAGCACGTGTAGAGCTGACCAAACGAATTACCCCGTTCACAACCGTACGTTACGGCATGAATTTCGAGCATGGGCAGTTAGATACTTCCGTTCCAATAAATGACTACTTTATTAATAGTCAACGATTTCAACGAAAATACGAACTGTATTTTAAAATTGAATATAACAACCGTAACAACATCTATTTTCCAACTAAAGGCAAGTATGGCTCCGTCTCTTTTGGAGCGAATACCTGGCAAAATAAAAACCATCAATTTAATGGGTCTATTGAATCCCGGTTACAACAGTTTCATGAATTATCATACAGGTGGTCTTCTGCACTTTCGGTATACTTCCAATACAACACTAACCAAAACGCACCCTACTCCGATCGTAAACTACTGGGATACAACGAGGTGGTAAGGGGTTACGAACACTATGTTATAGATGGCACTTTCGGTTGGAAAACCAATGCAGCAATTCGCTATCACTTGATCAACAATGAATTAATCCTGAATATTATTCCCATCGAAAACTACAAAAAACTTCCCGTCAATATCTATGCTGAAGGATACATAGACGGCGGCTATGCCACCTCCAATAATACTAGAAGTAGCAATCAACTTAATCAACAACCCATTTACTCCATTGGATTAGGACTAAACACCCTATTGTACAACGACCGACTACTACGACTAGAATATAGTTTGAACAGTTTAGGAAAAGGTGGTTTATTTTTACACTTCAAAAAAGCAATCTAACATGAAAGTAGCACTTTACGGCAGACATATTGAAACGAGAAATTTTAAAGCTTTTTATCAAAATTTCACTTCAATACTCACTAGTCATAGTATTGACTATGAGGTAAGCACAAGCTATTCTGCTTTCTTAAAAGAAACATATGGTATCACCTGCAACTCTTGTGAAGATCTACAACTCACATTAGAACATTTCACCTGCTTAATAAGCCTAGGAGGAGATGGTACAGCCCTAGACACCCTATCGCTAGTGAAAGATTCTGGCTTGCCTGTAATGGGTGTAAATCTAGGCAGATTGGGTTTCTTAGCGAACATCAAAATGGATGAAGTAGAAGATGCCATCATCGCTCTGAAGAAAGGACAAATTAATCTAGAGAGGCGTGCACTCATACATATTGAGTGCGATATACCAGAGATAAATAATTTTCCTTATGCTCTGAATGACTTTGTCGTTCAAAAGCGTGATACGTCTGCAATGATTACTGTAAAGACCAACTTGAATGGCTCTTTTTTAAACAATTACTGGGCAGATGGATTGATAATTGGCACTCCAACTGGATCATCTGGGTACTCACTTAGTTGTGGCGGACCACTTATATTCCCAGGGAGTCAGTCATTTGTAATCACGCCTATAGCTGCTCACAACCTTACAGTACGTCCTGCGGTAATACCAGACACCCACGTACTAGAAATAGAAACAAGTGCACGAGCAGACACTGTACTTATCACACTGGATTCGCGGTCGTTTGTTGTCCCTAGCAATACCAAGCTTACCCTTAGACGTGCACACTTTGATTTTATTATGATACAACCACAAGGCACTACGTATATGGATACCATACGCAACAAGTTACTTTGGGGAGCAGATAAAAGAGACGAAGCTTAGTCTTACTCTCTATTTTTACTGTCTAGCCAGATAGTTACTGGCCCGTCATTTACCAACGATACTTTCATATCTGCACCAAACTGACCCGTTTTTACGGGTAAAAGTACGTTGCACTGTGCTACAAAATTTCCATAGAGATCAGTGGCTGTTTCTGGTCTTGCCGCCTTTATAAAAGAGGGTCTATTCCCTTTTTTGGTACTGGCATGCAGTGTAAATTGGCTTACAATCAGCATCTCACCTTGAAGGTCCAAGATACTGGCATTCATCTTACCTTCCACATCACCAAAAATTCGCATTTTTGAAATCTTCTGAACAAGCCAGCTGATATCTTCCTGACCATCTCCTTCTTCTATACCCAAAAGCACCAATAGGCCTTTACCTATTACTGAGTCCGGTCTCCCTACGATCTCCACCTTCGCTTGAGTAACTCGCTGTATCAATGCACGCATAGTGCAAGTTTACATCATCTACCTTCACCTTACCTCTGGTATACCAATAATCCGTTTTGTTTAGAACAAAGCCTCATGACGTTGTTTTCATTTGTCTGCTACTAATTTTGCTCGACAATAAATAAAATTGCCTTTATACCTACTGTAAATCAATCACTTAACCGCAATATTCGGCAGTGTAAAGTCACACACAAAATAAAAAGGCTGCAAACTGAAAGTTTTATTTTGTTTTTGGGTAACCCAAATTATATTTGCAGCCCTCTAAGGGAAAGAGGGCGATTAGCTCAGTTGGTTTAGAGCACCTGCCTTACAAGCAGGGGGTCGTTGGTTCGAATCCAACATTGCCCACTTCAAAAAAGCCTCGCAACTGCGAGGCTTTTTTCATTTGTACTTTTTTCTGTCCCTTAAGGTTTTAGGAAACAATACACTATTGGACATACCATTGTGTATTGTTGATTCGTTTTACTAAGCGTATTAGATGTTTATTACTTCTTTTGCTCAGCCAAAAACAATAAGTGAAACAAATAATCAAAATAGCATCGGTTCTATTTATCCTCTTCATCCTAGTAGCAGCAAGTATTGTCTTCTACTTTCATCAAAATATTAAACCCATACTCATTTCTGAAATAAACAATACACTAGCTGTAGAAGTAGCTGTAGAAGAAATTACCATTTCTGGTCTTCGAGACTTTCCAAATCTAGGTATTAAACTCGCCAAGGTTTCTATAGATGAAAGCACACCATATTACAAAGAAAAATTGCTTGTTGCAGATGAGCTTAATCTGTTTGTAGACGTATGGAAGCTCTATAAAGGAGAATATGTAATAGACAAAGTAGTCCTTAGAGGCGGAAAACTGCGGATAGCAGACCTGAACTACGGAACCAACTATGACATTACAAAACCCCGTACGGATGACGGTACTATAGTTAGTTTTGAAATAAAAGACCTGAAACTAGTCAACTGTGATGTACTGTATGAACATAGACCGAGCAAGTTCAAATGCAACACCTACACATCGCTCAGCACTATTGCCCTCAAGTACATAGAAAAGGCATCATACGTATCTATTGTTGCTGAACTGAACAAAACAGACGTAGTCTCCGGTGGCGAAAAATACATCGTAGAAAAAGACTTAAAAATCAATACTGAAATCGCAATTAACCCTGACGAGCAAATCGTAACAATAGCTCCAAGCGACCTACAGATACAGGAGGTGAAATTAAAGGCAGAAGGAATGGTAAACTACAGCGAAACATCTGCCGTAGATATCCGATTTTCTAATGCCAACACTACAGCACAGTCCCTTTTTAGTATACTGCCCGCCCATTTCGTCTCGTCTCTTGACAATATTGACTTAAATGGCGACGTCGTTATTAATGGTTTTTTTAAAGGTAAAACCTATGGCACAAACGACCCTGCTCTTGGATTTAACTATGCTCTAAAAAAAGCTACAGTAGGAGTAAAAGGGCAAGACCTAAAACTAAGCGGAGTAGATGCCACAGGAGATTTAAGCATACCTAGTCTTGGTAACCTAAGTGGTGCAAAGGCCACTTGCAAACTGCAAAGTGCAGCGACTAGCAACACTACCATCATTGGCAATATAGAAGTAGTTAATTTTGAGAGGCCAACAATAAAATGGGATGGTACTGCCAAGCTTGAGGCTGCATTTATTCTAGGGCTAATGGACAGTTCTGCATTTGATGCAAAAAGCGGCGTAGCAAGCATCGACGGAAAGCTAACGCTTACATACGACATTCAGAAAGGAGCTCCCGTTCCAAATTCGCTGAGGTATGCCGGAAGCATTTTACTAAACAACCTCAGTGGCACATTGAAAGATCCCAAAATAGATGTAAAGAATATAGATCTAAACATAAGTGCTGACAACCAAAAGATGGTGGTAAAATCAGCCCATTTTTCCTATAACAATACCACCGGCACACTAAAAGGATATATCGAGGATTATATTTCTCTTCTTAATGAAAAAAGCAATGCCGAGTTGGTTGGCCAATTAGCCGTAGATAACCTCACTGTAAATGAGCTGTATAGTGCTGCAGTTGTCAAAACTACAAGCAGTCCTAAGGTCTCTGGAGACCTGCTGCCTATAAAACTAACGCTGATGACGACCCTCACTAATTTCAGGTTTAATGACTTCATAGCCAACAAGATGCAGGGCCAACTATTGTCCAATAGGGTTTCTATACGGATGCCCAAGTGTGAAATAGATGCATTGGGAGGAAAGACAATAGCCAATATTGCCATCAAAAAGTGGGGAGAAAACCACTTGGTAGACATCAATTCGGATCTAAAAAAAATTAACATAACAGAACTTTTCAAACAGTTCAACAATTTTGAGCAGAGTGAAATAACGGACAAAAACCTACTGGGAACACTAAACGGAAGCATTATTGCGAAGATAATCTTAGACAAAAACTACGAGCCTATTCTTCCAAAACTGTACGCTAAAGTAAATGTAGTAATAGATAATGGAGCTCTTTTAGACTACAAACCATTGACCGAATTATCTGCGTTTGCTAAAATAGATGATCTAAAAAATGTGAAATTCAAATCCCTTAAGAACACAATTGAAATATTTGATCAGACTATTTTTATCCCACGAATGCGAATAGAAAACAACGCCCTAAATCTTGAGATAGAAGGGACACATACTTTTGGCAACTATATGCAGTATAGTATGAGCTTGAGTGTAGCAGAACTGCTCGCCACCAAGGCAAACTGGATTGCCCGTAAGGCAGAAAAACGCGTAGAGAAAAACAAAGACGGTGGTCTTACAGCCTACATTATTATGGAAGGTACTCCCGACAAACTAAAAATTCGCTATGATAGGTCTACAGTAAAAGAGAACGTGAAAGAAGAGGCTAAAAAAGAAAAAAAGAAATTTATTCAAGCACTAAAAGGTGAAGGAACCTTAGAAGAAGAAACGTCTGATACGAAGAACTATGATGATGTGTGGGACGAATAATCCCCATCGTCGAAAAGCTCGCTAGCGATATAGTCTGCAAACAGCAAACCCTCATCAGTAAGACGGAGAACATCGCCATCTAACTCTGCCCACTTTGTAGACTCCCAGTAGCCTATTTCTTCCTTATAGAGTGTTAATATGTCATAAGCAAAGTCTTCTTTTAACGCTACCAAGTTAACCCCCCACTTAGCTCTAAGTCCTGTGAGCAGTGTCTCATTCAGTCTATCCTGCTTGGTCAGCTCTTCTGTCTCAAAGGTTTTTTTATTCCCTGCAATTCTATCCAAATACTGTGCATTACTACTCACATTCCAACTTCTATTTTCCAAATCAAAACTGTGTGCAGATGGACCAATACCCAGGTATTTTTTCTGTTGCCAATAGCCGGTGTTGTGCTTACTAACGTTACCCTCCTTACAAAAGTTACTTACCTCGTAGTGTTCCCATTTAGCAGCATTTATCTCCTCTATGAGTATCTCATAGTGTATGGAAGATTGATCTTCGTCTGGTTGCTTATATTTTTTCTGCTGTACCAGCTTTTTATACGGAGTATTCTCCTCCATAGTGAGGCTGTAGGCAGACAAGTGGTTGATGGGCAATGCCAACGCTTGTTTCACCGTATCTCTCCACTCCTCATCCTCTAGCTGTGGCACACCGTATATTAAGTCTATGGTTATGTCCTTAAAGCCGACAGACGCCGCATCGTTAACACATTGTAGACTTTGAGATGCAGTATGGCTTCTGTTCATCCACACCAGGTGATTTTCGTTAAAACTTTGAATACCAATACTCAGTCTATTAATACCAACCAATTTTAACATTTTGAGATACTCCAGAGACAAATCGTCTGGATTACACTCAAAAGTCACTTCTGCAGTAGGCAACACATTGAATGTCTCATAAACGGTACCCAGAATCTCGTCTATTTCTGACATAGTGAGCACGCTCGGGGTGCCTCCACCAAAATAGATCGTTTCAATGATTTCTTCTTTTTCAAAGAATTCTCGTCTTCGTTTGGTCTCGAGTAAAATGCCCGCAATAATATCTGCCTTGTTACCAAAGGAAACAGAAAAATGAAAGTCGCAATAAAAGCACGCCTTCTTGCAAAACGGTATATGTATGTATATTCCTGCCACAGTATAATTTAGGTATATGTTATATCGTTTACCTTTGCAAGCAAACGTGTACAAAGGTATCTTTATTTGGAGCTTAATGGTGGTGAGTCTTTGTACTTGGGCACAAGACTATACGCTTGCTACGATAACAAATAGTGATACTACTTACCTAGAAGTTGCCGATTCGTTTGAGGTGAACCTCAGTCTGAAAAGCAACATAACGGCATTAAGAAAAACAGGTCATTTTGCTGCAAGCATTGATTCTGTTACTTTCAGAGAAGACACGGTTTGGGCCAATATTCATATAGGGAATAAGTATAAAATCCTTCACGTTACAGAGCACAATATTAGCAGTGAATATTTACCCGAAAATCAGCAGGTTTCGATGAATATAAGCACTTTTGAGAGGCTTCAAAAGCAACTTATATTGGCTCATGAAAACAATGGATATCCCTTTGCACAACTCCTACTAAAGAACAACTATACTACAGGTGACACCTTACACACCTCTCTCCGCTTCGACCCCTATGTGAAATTCGAATACGATACACTGGTATACAATGGCAGCTCGACCATTTCTAAAAAATACTTGGCAAAATACTTGGATATAGAACCGGGTATGCTCTATGATGAGCGTGCTATATTATCCATAGACAAGAAATTACGCAACCTACCCTTGGTCAAAATAACCGGAGCTACTAGAGTTGTTTTTTTTCAGGGTACTGTGCGGGTAGTTTTGCGAATAGAAGACGTAATAACAGATCGCCTAGATGGTGTAGTAGGACTAGCTCCAAATAGTAATAACAGTGCCGAAAACCAACTATTGATAACAGGAGAAATAAATATAGAGCTTAATAATCTTTTTAAAAGCGGCAAACAGCTTGAGTTGCATTGGCGTAATTACTTGCAAAATTCACAAAAACTAGATGTTGGATTTACATACCCTTACCTATTCAATACGAAACTAGGTGTTTCTAGTGAATTCAATTTGAACAAGTTTGATACCCTTTTTGTAAACTTAATGGGCAAAATATCGCTTCGCTATCAGCAACAAGGAAATAACTACTTCCAGATTTATTACCAGAACGTAAGTAGCAATTTATTAAATGCAGATACTTCTCGTATTCGTACCACAAAAAGCATCCCTACAAACAACCCGTATAGCATAGACAACTACGGTATTGCTGTATTTCAACAAGATTTTGACTACCTACCAAACCCTAGAAAAGGATATAAAGTACTGGCTGACGTAGCCATAGGACAAAAGCAAATAGTACGGAATGCCGATATACGCAAAGTAAAATTTATTAATGCTGAAAACAGCCAGTTTATTAGTGTTTATGATACCGCTCAGCTTAAAAGCACTCGGTTAGATATAAAACTTTCTGCATCCTATTTTATACCCATAAAAGAGCGAGGAACGTTTTTACAGAAACTTTCCTTTAATGGACTTTTTGCTAGTCAATTGTTTTTTAATGAACTCTATAATTTTGGCGGTTATTCTTCTTTAAGAGGTTTTGATGAGAATGAACTCTTTGCTAGTAAGGCTCTCACATATACCTTAGAATACAGGTATCTGATAGGCGAAAATAGCAATGTAGGCCTGTTTATAAATACGGCGTTTGTAGAAAACAAAATTGAAAGCAACAACCTAATATACGACGTACCATACGGGTTTGGAGCTTCTGCCAATATTCAAGTAGGGAAGGGAATACTAAACTTGGCCTATGCCTTGGGTTCACAACAAGGAAACGCACTTCAACTAAGTGCAGCAAAGTTTCACTTTGGGGTAATCAACTATTTTTAGTAAAAAAGAAACACCTTTGCTCCAATGCTACAAAGCACATTAATAGCACAATTGGTTTTGCGTAATGCAGTGCCAGCTCACCTCAAAGCTTTGTTGCTATTACTTCTATTTTGCACGGCACTTCTCTATGTGGCAAATGCACGATGGTTTGAGTCTATTCGTCACTTAGCAAGTATTCCATTGCAACGTTTCAATTGGCAAAGCGAGCAGTTCCTTGGCAATGCCCTATTCAGAGTCACCTCTATCTTTCTAAGTGGTCTTACAACTGCTATTTTCATTTACACTTATAGCCTAGGGGAGCGTTTTGGGTACCATCCCAATCAACTATCTAGTTTTCTAGTAATAACTGTATGCGTTGCTTTATACTATCTACTTAAATTTGGAAGTACTGTTATTTTTTTTAAAATTCACCGCAATACAGCACTAGGGTCTCAACTCTTAGACTTTCATTCTAGTCTAAATCAACTGTTTAGTCTGTTGCTAGGAATTCTCTTATTCGTAGATGTTTTCTATGCTAGACTAGATAGTAGTGTATATTATTTTACCGTAACAATAGCCCTAATATACTTCTTAGTGAGGCTATACGGAACCATACTCCTTTTACAAAACAGCTTCAATTATCCAATACTGACTGTTTTTGTATACCTTTGCACCTTCGAAATAGTGCCAGCACTAGTTATTGCTAAAGTACTTTTCGTCAACACTTAAGGAGTTTTAATTTGAGCGTAAAAACTATTCTTATATCGCAGCCCCATCCGGGTAGCAAAAAAACAGTATATGATGTACTTACAGAGAAGTACGGTGTCAAAGTTGATTTTCATCAGTTTATTGAGGTAAAATCAGTTCCTGCTAGAGACCTACGTAAGCAAAAGCTACGTATCTTGGACCACAATGCCGTTATCTTCAATTCTCGAAATGCAATAGATCATTTCTTTAGAATCGTTGAAGAAATGAAGGTAGAAATACCCGCTACTATGAAGTATTTTTGTACCAACGAAGGGGTTTCGCTTTACATACAAAAATACACACAACTCCGCAAGCGTAAGATGTTTACTGGTAAAGGAACTACTGCTTCTTTCTTGGAATTGCTCAAAAAACACAAAGCACTTAATTTTCTTTTTCCTTGCAGCAATATACGCAATGAGTCTATTCCTAATTACTTGGAAGAGATGAATATAACGTATACCGAAGCTGTAATGTACAACACGGTAAATTCTGATTTATCCGAATTGGCTAGTGTGTACTACGATATTCTCGTGTTTTTTAGTCCACAAGGTATCATTTCATTGTTTGCCAACTTTCCTGAGTTTACGCAAGAAAATGATAGAGCCATTGCAGGCTGGGGCAAAACTACTGACCAGGCATTAACTGACGCCGGCTTAATAAATACCATACCTGCACCAACTGCAGACCACCCTAGTATGGTTGCGGCATTAGAGGCTTATATCAAGTCTCAACTTAAGAAATAAGTTGAGCTAAAACTGCTTCTGTAGTTTTATCCTGAAATAGAATCAAATATACATCTCCGCCGTCTTTGGTTTTCAGTTTCTTGTGCCATTCCTCCGCTTTCTGATTTGATCCTTTCACAATAATAGTACACTTCTGTATCCCTGCATCTGCTAGCATCTTTGCCACTTTTTTCTTTGCCAGACGAGATATACCTACTATTTTAAAACTTCTGAAACCAACAATATGACTCTCATTTGAATAATATACCTCAAAGTCTGAATGCTTATGGTACTCTATCCCTTCTAGAAAATTTGCTGAACTCCGACTCTTTGCAACAAGTGCTAATGGTAAGTGAAGGTTCTCAGCTTTCTCCAAACGCCCATTCTCTTTTCTTCGAGTAATTCCTTCAATTGTATGATCAAAGTCATAACTGACATCCTTCAAATGAATAACAGATTTATTGTCAACTAACGAAAAATCCAACCAAACCCCAACCTCTTTTATCTCACCTTTTTCGGCTATTAGAAATATGCATTGCACGTTGCTAAATCTTCTATATACCTCCTTCACATCAAAAAGAGGCGATAACTTGAGATAAACCTGTTTTGTTCTTTTCTTCAGGAGTGGCAGAAGTTCTAAAACATTCGGACTTAAGTGTTCCAACGCTACAGATCGACCAAACTCACTTCTTCTGTCCGGATCTATGTAAATCAAATCTGATAGAGACACATACTCTTTCAAATAGGTAAGAGCATCACTCTTTATCCTCAATACGTTTTTTACTCCTAGTTTTTCTATGTTGTAGGAAGCAATCTGATGTAAGTCATCGTTGTGCTCTATAGCAATCACATCTTTAAAGCTGTTCTTCAAAAAAAGACTATCTACCCCTATTCCTCCAGTAAGGTCTAAGAGTCTATTGCCCGATAAAAACGACGATTTATACTGTGCTACTGCTTCGGAGGTGCATTGTGCATAAGACCGCTCATCTATTGCCAATAAATTGTTCCAAAAAAGCGGGAGTTTTTTTATCGCCTTCTTATAGATCTTGATCAATTGTAAACATTCTGTCATATTATAGCTTGTCTCAGCCCTATTTTTGAGTGCCAAGACAGCTATATCACCATTGATATTGCTGCGAATAAAGCTTTGTGCCTTCTTGTTTTCTAAAATCTTTATTATGTTGTTACTTTGCACTGTAAGTTGATCTGAATGCGTTATACCTTTGAACTTACAATTATATCTAAAGCACAATGAACATTAAACAAATATTAAGCATATTCGCTGTAGCACTTTTTATTAGTGCCTTTTTCTCTTCTTGCAGGTCAAGAGATGCTTGCCCGGGAGTAGGCTCTTTACAGCACACCACTACTACCCAAAACATAGGTTAGTCATGTGGGATTATGCTCAAAAAGTGGATACAGATTCACTTCTAAAAAATACGACTCCTACCGTTATTTTCAAACACAGCAATAGGTGTAGCATAAGCACTATGGCACTGCAACGCGTGCTCACTCAACAAGAAGATATCAATAACAAAGCAGACGTACTGCTTATAGACGTTGTAGCCAATAGGAATATCTCGCTACAACTAGCAGATGAACTAGATGTGGAACATGCATCTCCTCAAGTGATAATACTGAAGGACGGTAAGGTAGTGCACACTTCATCCCACATGAATATTCGCCCCGCTAGCATTCTATCTCACTTATAGGTAAAAACCACTTCTTGTTTGGTCTCAGGATGTAGACTTTGTGCTACAGGACACGCTCTGGCCGTTTTTTCTAAAATTTGTTTTTCCTTTTCTGTCCAATTTTCTTCTACCGTAATATTCACCTTTATCTCCGCAATTCTCCTGGGGTTAGAGCTCATTACTTTCAATACACTAGCTTCTACCAAATCAAACCGAATGTCGCTGGCCGCTGCTTTTATACCCATTACGGTAATCATGCAGGAAGCCAATGCTGTGGCGACCAGGTCTGTTGGGCTAAAAGCTTGCCCTTTCCCCTTATTATCAGTGGGGGCATCGGTGACTATAGTGGTACTTGACTTTAGGTGAGTACACTCCGTACTCAAGTTTCCTTTGTATCTTATGTTTGACGTCATTGTACTCGCAAAATGAGGAAATTTTCTTCAAAATTCACTACTTTTACACTGTATTGACTTTTTGCTGCCCATATCCTCGTTATTTCAGCCGCTGCATTGTGCTTTGTTTACTAGTATGTTCTTTGCCTCGAGAAGTTGTTGCCCAAAACAATGTAAATACTGGCAAGTTTATTTTAGCTACAAATGGTTTTGGACTTGGTTATTCTCACCATATAAATAGAGGAAGACAATTGATATTTGCAGATGTACAAACGATAAATCATCCGTTAGAAACCAAAGTACAAAACGCTAGAATGGTAAATTCTAAGACCTATAGTTTTGCGAAAATTAACTCAGCAGCTAGCCTAAGAATCGGCTATACCGCCTACAAATCTTTGAGTAGCGGCCGCAGTGGTAGTTTAGCACCTGATATTTTGATAGGCATATCTGCCGGACCAAGTTTAGGTATTTTAAAGCCCTATTACATTAGTTATCAGCACAATAGAGAAGACGGATCGGGTGCAGATATTATTCAACAAAACGAAGAAACCATACACAATAGTGACTCCATAAACGGCCCAGTAAGTTGGACAAGAGGGTTTAATAAACTCACTGTTTCCCCGGGTGTGCATGCAGATATACATATAGCGATAAACTGGAATCATTCTTATTATATTAAGAGTTGTAAAATGGGTGTCCGATTAGATTATTTCCCAAACCACCTTAACATACTGTATGCTGCTAAAAATCAATCCTTTACATCACTATACATTACATATGAGGTCGGCCGTTAGTCTTATTGACAGTTTCATTGGTCAACTTAAAGGCACACTTGCTGAACAATTGCTTGATAGTCTTAAATCAAAAATTAAATTTGTGTGTTAAAATTTGTGAACTAACATTAAAAAGAGATATGAACAAGAAGAAATTACTATCTATTGCCATTGCATCTGTATTTGCTCTTGGTGGGGTGTTTAATTACACTACCACAACAAGCGATATAGCATACTCACCTAGAGTAGTTGCTGAAGAAGGAATTGCAGGCTATGCCGAGTATTTAAAATCAATACGAGCAAATGAAGTTACTGGAGAGGTATCCAATGCTGATATAGTAGCGGTACAAGCAGAAATAAAAAGTCAACGCAATGTACAATTCAAGGCAGATTGGCCTTTGACTTGGGAATTTAGAGGCCCAGACAACGTAGGTGGCAGAACTAGATGTCTAGTAATAGACAAAGATAACCCACAAGTACTTTACTCTGGTGGTGTTTCTGGTTCGGTTTTCAAATCAACTAACGGAGGTGGGTCATGGTATCCTATTACACTAGGAGAAGACAACTTTGGGGTTGTTAGTATGGCTCAGAACAAATCAGGCCACATCCTATATGGCACAGGAGAAGCTGGACTTACTACTGCTACTGGTGGAGAAAATGGTACTGCTGGTTTTACGGGTATGGGAATCTTTAAATCTACTGACGGAGAGACATTCACTTCTATTTCTAATTCTTCTATATTTGGGAGTATATACGTACTTCAGGTCGATCCCGCTACTGATTTCATATACGCTGGGTCACAAAATGGTCTTCGTGTGAGTAAAGATGCTGGCGAAACTTGGACCCTTGTAAGAGGAGGAACTTGTAGAGATATCCAATTCAACAAAAATGGTGTTGTTCTAGCAAGTATCGGAAACGGAGTATGGCGTTCTACAACTCCTGACGATGGCACATCATATTCTAACCTTACTACCATAGGAACCAGTATTAGATCTGCTATAGGCTGGTCAGAGTCTGATCCTAACTACGCCTATGTAGTAACTGTAGGTTCAGAACTTTTTGACGGTGTAACGTACAGTGGTGCACTATCCGGTTTGTTCCGATCTACAGATGCTGGCGTTACTTTTACTGAAGAAGTAGATAGAATTAGTCAATTCTTTGCTCCCTTCACTATCATTGGCTTGCAAGCTCAAGGCGATTATGACATCGCTATTGGTGTTCACCCAAGAGATAAGGATAGAGTATTTATTGGCGGTATTGATTTCTCAGAATGGTCTTTACAAAATGGCCCAAAGATTGTTGGAAATAAATTCAATTCTCCTACCAACCCATTTGGGATTCACTCGGACAAGCACCTGATTAAATTTGATAATAGCGGTGAAGATCCAATCATGTATATCTGTTCAGATGGAGGAGTATCACGTACTACAAATGCAGATCTAGACAGATACAGAGATATTAGTACCAATATGATAACTACTCAGTTTTATGCTGTAGATGCAGATGTAAACGGTAGATTACTCGGCGGTACTCAAGATAACAACACGATGTTACTGAGAGGTGAATCTTTCCCACGTCAGATTGCAGAAGATGTAATTGGTGGAGACGGTTTCCAAACAGCTATCAGTAAATACGATGGTAGCTTTATGTTTGGTGAAAGCCAATATGGTAACTTAAGACGTTCTATAACAGGTGGAGGTTCTTTCGAATCCATCTGGGATAACCGTATAAGAGCATCACACAACAGTGCAACTCGCCCTACTGGGTACTTTAATAATGCATTGGCTTTATGGGAAAACCCAGCGGTCATTGGAGCATTGGATTCTCTTCCTAGAACCGCATTAACTGACTCTTCTATAAACGCAAAACTATATTTTGCTGCTGATGACGGTGTGTGGGTTTGTAATAATGCTTTAGGAAAACCACACGATGGCACAAATCCAAAAGACTTTGGAGCAGTTAGATGGTTTAGGATATCATCTATACGTGGCGTGCACTATATGGAACCAACCAGAGATGGTAAATCACTATTTGTGACAACCACCGGGGGAAGACTTTATCGAATTGACAGCCTATTAGAAGCCTCATTTGATACGACCGTTTTAGTATCTACCGATGCAATAGCATCGAACTTAGTCACTACGCAGATTAACAACAACTTAAATATAGGAGGCAGAACGGTGACTTCAGTAGCCATTGACAGAAACAATCCAAACAGAGTTGTACTTACTGCTGGAAATTACAATAATACCAGTTTTGTGTACGTATCTGAAGATGCATTGAGTGCTACTCCAACTTGGAACAGCATACAAGGAAATCTTCCAAGATTCCCAGTGTATCATGCCATCATTAGTGCTGACGACCCAGACATTATTGTTGTAGGTACTGAGTTTGGCGTGTGGGCAACACAAAACGGTAGTGCCGCTACTCCTACATGGGCCGCCGTACTAGACGGTATAGACCCAGATATGCCATTCCCGAAAGTACCCGTTTTTGATTTAGTACAAGTAGTAAGTAAATCGTGGTCTGGTCCTAGAGTATACGCTGCTACACATGGTATGGGTATCTGGGAAAGTAAATCTTTACTTGCAAGTGTAAAGAAGGATAAAAAAGAAACCCTAGAAGTAGCCAAGATCACTGCATATCCAAACCCAGCAAATAGCTATGTACATATCCGTACTTCTATAAAAGGTAAATACACATTAAGTGTATACGATTTAAGAGGTACAAAATTATTTAGCGAAGGCGGTAGTAATACTGGTGAAATCAACCTAAATACCTCAGAATTTGCTAACGGCAACTACTTTGTAGAGGTAATCGGGCAAAATGAAAAAGCTGTTTCTAAAATAATAGTACAACACTAAACCGTTGTAAAGCATACTATTCTAAGCCTCTTGTCAACAGGACAAGAGGCTTTTTTTATAATGAATTCTAACCTAATCAAAAAAATCGCTTCCTACGTATGGGATGTTCCTATAGAACGCAGCTCATCGCCACAAAATGACTACCTTGAAGTAGTATGGAGTAATGGTGTTAAGATGCTGAATACAAAAGAGGCTAACTTTTCATTTGGTAATGGCTACAAGGTTTTTGCCACTGCCATGAAACAGATAGAAGAGCCTATTAACCACGCCAAGAATATATTGATACTGGGATTTGGCTGCGGTAGCATACACCACCTCCTCGAAAAGAAATACAGCTACAAGAATACCTTAGTAGGTGTAGAATACGATGCTGACATTATACGCTTGTACACGGAACACTTTGCACCTGAATATAGCTCAAAACCGCAGCTTCATTTGCAGGACGCAGCACAGTTTATGAAAGAGAATAACAACCCTTTTGACATTATTTTCATAGACCTTTTTTGCGAGCTAGAAAATTCACCGCTGCTGGAGTCACCCGATTTTTTGACTCATCTAAAAGAAGCGTGCTCGGCAAACGGAATTCTCGTATTTAACACTACAACAACAAATACACATGGAGAAAATATTGTTTTTGAACTCCAGAAGTGGCTTGGCACTCACTTTATAACAGTGTCTAAACTACCTTTTCAAGACTTCAATCAGATACTGATTGCCAGAAGCATCTCAAAACATGATGTTTTAAGAACATCAATAGCATAACAACAAAAAATCTCCCGAGACAAATAGAAATAACGGAAGTGGGATAGCTTCGTTACGCGGATAAATACAGCAATGGATAAGTCCTTTATTTTTGGATAACAGCACCCGTACTTGTCTGCTCATTTACGATTTGGTACTCTGAGGCATTTCCAAATTGTTCGATATTACCTGCATTGTATATGTTCAAGAAGTACCCTTTTAACGCGTTTATTTTGCTATCTAAGGGACTATGCGTGTCCAAGAGTACATTGTTAGCAAGCAACTCCTTTGCATCCAAATCAGACACCTCCTCTATTGAGCCCTTTAACACATTTACTCTACCTCTTAATATCGTGGAGGCAGAATTATGAGACTCAACATATATTTCATTGCCCTTCACCAACAAGTCTATACTTGATAGGGCATTATGAAACACCTCCAACCTATCTATTCTTAACGTATCCTTGCATTTTACCTCGGCAATAGACTCTACACCTAGGCGATTCAACTGAGCTAAATATACATCTACTTCTAATATATAATCAAAAGAACGCAAGAAATTACACGTATTGTTATTGGTCAGTCTAAGCTCGCCGTCTTGCACTACAGCACCTATACTTGAAAGCAAATTTTTCGGCCCACGAAATATCAATTTACCCGCTTGTACAGAGTCTTGAACTAACCGTACTTTTATCCTATCCTCCACAAATAACGCATCGAAATATCCATCTATATTTCTTTCTGTTTCTGCCTCATCACCCAAAGACTTTAGGCACCTATTATCATCCCCACAGCCAAAGCCCAAGCATATTAGTGATATGTATATCCACTTCTTCATAGGGTATACCCTAAGCCAATTTCAAAAAAATCGGCAACACCTCTGTGAAACCTCAGTGTACCTTGCGTAGAGAGATGTGGCGTTACTCTATATGCCAAACCCATACGTTGGCTCAAAGCATTCTTAAGTACCGCAGGTTTATATAAATACGCACCCATTTCTGCTATAACATCTACTTTACCAAATGACCATTGAAACCCACCGGCAATTGCAACTTCACTTTTTTGTAAGAAGGAGATTGAATCTAATGGGTAAAACGGGTCTTCTGAGTACTTATAGGTCTTATCCGAAGTATAATCTACACCCATTCGCCATGCTTTCACCTCCGACAAATTATACATTGCTCTCAACTGAATACCAAAATTGTAAAAATCTTGTGGTGCGGCAAAATTCCGCTGCTTCTTTCCATAGATGAATGTTCCCCTATACTCCCATTTAGACAGTTCTTCTTCACTTTCTTCTATCGGTTCATCCTCACCCATCCCTAAACCATACCTAACCGTAATACTCGGAATATTATAGCCTAAATTAGGGACTTTAAAAGCCGCATTGGAATAGTGTGTGATACTTATTCCCAGTTCTAAATAGTCCTTTTTAGGTAAATCAAAATGGCCTAACAAACCAAATTGCATGGTACCATTGAGGTTACTACCAATAGCCTGGTTTCGCCTATTTTCATAAGGATTAAACTTTTCTGTAAGATATGCTATACCTGCTCCCATTCTGAGTCGTACGTCCATTTTTTTTGTACGAAGGACACCAAATTTCATGTGGGTAATACCCCCAAAAGCATAACCCGTAATAGAGCTTCCAAAATTGTAGTACAGAGCCCCGAAACCAATGGTTGGTGTTCTATAGTGGCTACCCCACTTTGTATTCGTACGGTCTAACTCGTAGGATACCTCAACACCCCAGTTGTGAGCAGCTAGATTCTTGATATCAGCCCGATGAGCTAAAAGAAAACCTGGCGTAGTGGTCACGCTTAGGTACTTTCTGTTTTGTGCTTCAGAAGCAAACAGAAGTAACAGACACGATATTATGACCACAGCTCTGTTCATCTATTTCCATCGTCTACGTCTATACCATGCATTAAATAAACCAAATAGAACTACGCTTAACACAGGTACAATCATATTGACAGATTGCCAAAAAAGTCGTTCACTCTTTACCTTATCTTTATTCAAAAGCCTCAGAATAATTTCCTTACTTCTTACCTCGATCAAGTTAGTCTCGTCACATAAATAATCGACACAATTCAAAAAGAACTTCTTATTGGCAAATTCTATTGGTGTACCAAATTGCTTGGATCCAAATCTATCATACCCCAACGGATAAACCTGGCCACCTTTAGTCACTTGATTTCGAATCAAATCTCCATCACCTATAACAATCATAGCATTATTTTTCACTCCTTCTTTGTACGGGATATCAAAAGCACGCTTCACTCCTTCTCTGTACCTAAATGGACTAGTAAACTCACCATCTACAAGAATTGCCGTAATGTTATTGCCCTTAGAAAAGTTGGCTTTGTTCACCTTTCTGTCAAGATCACGCAAAGAAATAAATACTGGGTTTGCGGCTATTCTAGAGTTAATAGAAGAGCGTAATAAAACCGTTTTATTGAGTGTTAATTTAGCGGTAGTGTCTAACGTACTAACATATCTTCCCCATACATTTTCAAGATTTTTACTTACCGGATTGTCATCTACAGAACTGAAAAGCGGATAATACATCCAAGGATAAAAATCTGGTCTGTTGGTTTGTTGGTTTATAGCTGGAATGCCATGGCACTGTATATCTTGAACCAATGTATTCTGCACCTTTACGCCGTAGTGGAACAATAGATCTTCTAAATTATGCTTGTGGTTACTTGTAGATACCTCGCCATACTTGGCTACAGAATCTGTTTCGGCCACAAGATTTTCAACTAGAAAAATCACCTTCCCCCCATTCATTATGTATTGATCTAGGACAAATTTTTCTGGCTCTGTAAACGCTATTGTAGGCTTTGCTACGACGACACCACTGTACCCTTGGAGTCTATTTACCAGACCCTCTACCAAAACACTGAAAACAGGCTTGCCCGGGTTTGCTACTACATCCTTGGCAAATATCTTGTAGCAATTACTATCCGTCAGGTTTAGGTTAATTCTCTCTATCTCATAAAATTCTCCTAGGGTCGCTGAAATATCTGCAGTTTCTAGGTCTGTTAACTCACCATGTCCAGCAGTGAAGGCAAGTTTCAATTCTTTGCCTGCCAAACCTTTTCGCAAAGCTGTTCCTATCTCGTACTCCAGTAGTTCTATTGAGCTATTTATTTCTACCTCTAGCGGTTTACCAAACTCCCTTTTTAATAAGTTTAGTGGGTATTCAACACCTTTATAGTACACTACTCCAGCGGGTATAATAAACTTATCTGTTGGAGCCTCATCCGGTTTAGCTTCTGGTCGTTCTATTTTGAGTCCTTTGGCATATAGCTCTTGTAATATGGCTTCCTTCTCTTTAAGTTCTTTATCATCGAGTACGTCTTCAAACTTAAATTTGATTTTTCCACCAGAAGCATATTTGAACTCATTGAGCATATCCCGACTGGCAGATTGCAGACGCTTATATTCCAACGGCAACTCTCCATCTAAAAATAGGGTGATATACGCTTCATCATCCAGCTTATTTATCAAGTTTTTTGTTGACTGCGATAGTGTAAATCGTTTTTCTTTGGTAAGGTCAAATCGCTGATAAAACTGCGACGCAAGCACATTGAGCACCAAGATGGCCACACCCAGCAATACCGCTTTCTTGAGTATGATCTTATGGGCGAATAAGTTGTTAAGTCTTACCATTTTCTGCTACCTAAAACGATGTACGTTAAACCTAAAAAAACACTCACTAGCGAGCCGAAGTACACCAAGTCTCTCGTATCGACTACTCCTCTGCTAATGGAGTCATAGTGCAACTGAATACCAAGTGACTGGACCATGCTATCCCATGACCCGAATAATGATAAACTGCTAAGTTGCTGAAAGCCAACATAGATAAAAAAGCATAAGAACATACTCAGTATAAATGCGACGATCTGATTTGGAGTAACTGCTGAAGCAAAAACACCTATGGCACAATATGAAGCACCTAATAGGACTAACCCTATATAGGAACCCCAAGTAGCACCCACGTCTATATTGCCTTTGGGCAAGCCAAGTTGATATACTGAATAGAAGTAAAGCAGCGTAGGTAATATGGCAAAAATCACCAAAACCGTTGCAGCTAAGAATTTTCCCATTATTATCTGAAAATCTGTAATTGGCTTCGTGCTCAATATTTCAAATGTTCCTTGTTTTATCTCCTCAGAGAAAGATCGCATGGTAATTGCAGATATCAAAAATATAAAGATCCATGGTGCGATAAAAAACAATATATCCAAATTGGAATGTCCATGAGAAAGGACATTACCATCTGCAAACACCCAAGTAAATAGCCCGTTTATTAACAGGAATACGATAATAACGACATACGCTATTAACGAACTCAAGAAACTCCTTATCTCTTTTTTAAAGATGCTATACATTTTTCGTTAACTGCTGAAATACAGACTCTAGTGTCTCTTCTTTCTCTCTTTGTTCTATAATAACGGTCTCTGCATCTACTGCAAACTGGAATAATACAGAAGCTAAATCTGTGTCCTTACCTCCGGTAACAGTAAATCCCTTATTCTCTTCTTGAACGACTTTTTCTATGCCTATACACTTTGCCAAGTCGTGTTTATTGATGGCATCTCTGAATCGTATTAACACTTCTTTTCGACCAGCAGACATTTCTTTTTTGATATTATCAACGCTATCGTCTGCTACAATATGCCCCTTGTTAATAATAACTACTCTGCTGCACATAGCTTCTACCTCTTGCATAATATGTGTGGAGAGCAAGATGGTTTTGTCTTTGCTAAGACTAGCAATTAATCGCCTTATCTCTCCCATTTGATTGGGGTCTAAGCCGTTGGTAGGCTCATCTAATATTAGTACATCAGGATCATTGAGCAATGCTTGGGCCAAGCCTACCCGCTGTCTATACCCTTTTGATAACTGTCCTATTTTTTTTGTACGCTCTAAGGTCAATCCCGTCTTTTGTATAACACGCTCTATCTCTTCCTTTGCATTTTTCAATTGGTATATATCTGCATTGAATTGTAGGTACTCCACAATATACATATCGTCATACAACGGATTTAATTCTGGCAAATAGCCGATTTTGCGTTTCACCTTTAACGGATCTTTAGTAACATCGATACCCATCACCTTAGCTGTTCCGCTGGTCTGCGGTATATAGCCACTCAATATTTTCATTGTGGTGCTCTTACCTGCACCGTTTGGACCCAAAAAACCGACCACTTCACCAGCCTGTATGCTAAATGAAATATTGTCTATGGCTTTTTGATCGCCATACACCTTGGTAAGATTATTGATTTCTATCGACATTCCCGTTTACTTAACGCTTGATGATAACGTTAAAATATGCACTATTATGTTTTGTACTAAGTAATAATGTATATCGTCCAGTTGCAACACTGCCTACATCTATTGCAGATGAACCACTAAGGTTTTTTTCTAAAACAACGCGGCCCTGATTGTCTATCAATTGTATAGTTCCTTGTATGGTAGTGCCGTCTGTGGTAAGGTAGAGAACGTTTGCCGCTGGGTTTGGATATACAGAATAGCTTACGCCGTCCAATGCAAATGTACTCGCTGAGCTTAGTATCTCCATTTCATCCATTCCTATACAACCGTTGGAGTCCGTTACTATAACCGAATAAGGACCTTTATCTTTTACTTGGATACTTTCGGTAGACTCACCTGTACTCCACTCGTAGGTGTCATACCCCGCTCCTGGGGTAAGTACCAGAGGATCTTGTGTTCTAAGTGACGTATCTCTGCCAAGACTAATCGTTGGGCTTGTATATACAGTCACTTCAATACTGTCTATATAAACACACTCCTCTTGACTTTCTACTTCAAGGTAGTAAAGGCCGGGTCCTATTACATTAAATGTCTGACCATCAGTGCCATTAAACCACGTATACGTTTTCATACCACTTGGGCCTCTTAGTTGTAGACTAATGTTGTCACAAGCTCCAGTATCATTGCCCAAAGAAAATGTGGGCAAAGCAATGGTGAATAGCTGAACAGTATCATAACTCGGACAACCAAAACGGTTGTATGCTTCTGCTACAATTGCACCTTGACTAGTGGCTGTAAAATCAGACTTATTCGTTAGTATACCGTTCCACTTGTAGCCGGTCAACACACTATTCCCAAAAAACAGGACTGATTCTCCTTCGCACACCGCAGAATCTTGACCCAAATCGAGTGGCGAGCTAGGGTTAGTCAACACCCGTATATCGTCTTGAAACTCGCACTCAAAACTATCTGTTACCAATAAGGTATGCACTTGAGACACATTTGTAGTGAATGAATCAATACTTGAAACAACACCATTCCAGGTATAAGACGCCATATCTGAAGGCCCCTTGAAGGTAATACTAAGATTGTCACATATAGACGTATCATTACCCAAAGAGAAAACCGGTAAGCTCTGTTGAAGCACCTCTAAGGTGTCGTAATATACACAGCTATTCTGATCAATGACACGCAACGTAAGTGTATCCGGTATACTCTGAGTTCTAACAGAACCATTTGTTCTGCCCATAGTACCATCCCATTCATAAAAAATCATTCCACTTGGCCCATTTAGTGCAATGGAACTTCCTTCGCAAAAGAAGGTGTCGCTTAGAGGCGTCAAATTTCTTCTAGGGTTAACCCTTACATAAACCAAGGTACTATCTTCAATACATAATCCATCTGCCGACGAAACCACCAACTTATATTCCGTACTTATGGTTGGAGAAACAGCTGGATTGGCAGATGTGCTTGTATATCCCGTAGCTGTCCAATTATACTGATACCCAGAAATACTTGCTCTACCCAGGTTTGCTAAATCTCCATTACACATTGTAATCGTATCTGCACTCACTCTAGCTTCCAATTCACAGCAAAATGTAGTGTCAGAGTTGAATACCGTTGTACGTGTATAAGCAATAGTGTTATTACTAAAAAGAGCATTCACATTTGATGTAAACGTATCCACACTAAAACCAAAATTGCCAAAGTCTAATTGCTCTTCTCCAAAAATGCATGCGACCCTATTTTGTGTATTTAATTTAGTAAGATATAAATCATTAGAGTTTGTGTTGCCAAATGATTTACCTGAACTATATAAAGAATATCCCAAACCTAACCCTCCTGTTATAGCTGCACTTGCATCTCCGTCATTCATTGTACCTCCTACCGAAAGTGCTGATGGCACTCCATTCAAACTACTCACTTCAAAAACTAACGATGTTGTGGTATTAAACATCGATTCACTTACTGTAGCAACCATCCATCTATCGCTGCCTATCGATTTTACATCTTCGATTTTGTCCTCCCCAAACAGTCCGAAATACAGTGCATTCGTTGCTGCTAGATTAGTATCAACAGACACTAAAAAGCCGTCCGTAGTACCATCGCCAGTTATATCAACACTTCCGCCTACGGTATATCTATTTGCAGATTCTTGCAATATTGTTGTTGCGTACTCCTTATTTATAGTGCCAATATTCTTGCGACGCAGTACTGCACCTCCACTGTTTAGTGTCAACATACTTATATCTTGGTCTCCGGCAGATCCAATAGTTACAGAATCGTTCATTGTACTGCCCACTACGACAATTCGGCCTAGCTGATCTTCTATAAGTGCATTGCCAACATCCTCACCTACATTTCCATAATGATTTGCCCATACAAATGATCCAGAATTTGTCAATCTAGCTACCAATACATTATATCCCATAGTGTCTTGGTCTATAAAACCCGTAGCATATATATCTCCATTGATACTCTCTGTGATATCTGAGAACTGCTCAACACTATCAGTAAGTATGATTCTGGACCATTGTAAAACTCCAGCACTATTCACTTTAGTAACGAATGCATCTCTAGACGAAGTAAGCCCTTCAGTATAACCACAGATAACCATTCCATTGTCAGAAGTTGGCACCATAGCAGTTGCTACATCGTCATTTGACCCACCATACGTAAAACTCCATACAGCGACACCTAAGCCATTCGTTTTGGTAACTTGAAAATCCAAGTGTCCAGCTGCATTGGTATTGGATAGTAAATAATAGTCTCCGTTAGATTTTTGGAAAGCATCAACGGAAAGGTCTGCTGAATCATTATTAAAAGCCCTAAAAAATGACGTATTTTGAGCGTAACTAGTAGTCCCAATAGCAAGACCTAGTACAAGAAATAGTTTCTTCATTATTATTTATTTTACGTGGTCGCAAAATAAATTTTTCTATTCACTTACTTGCCATCTCTTGGCAACTTTCATAGAGTAGTCTAAGTAGTCCTTGAAACCTTTATTAAACATCTCATTATCAAGCAGATTCCCATCATCATCTATGCATTTAAGCACCTCTTGAGCTTCAAAGGTTCGTGGACTAGTGATACTATTTAAGTCAAACACATTGAAAATCTTATTGAATACATAGCCTAACTGCACGGCTGGCATGCGTCCACCTCTACCTGTACTTACACCTAAGGTAGTCACCACTTTGTTGTCAAATATGTGCTTGTAAGTAGGACCAGCTAGCTGGTGAATTGAATTGATAATCTCTGCACTAGGAAACCAATTGTACTCTGGAGTAAGCACAATAAGTAAATCTGCATCGTCTATGGTTTTGATTAAATGTTGTTGAAAGGCCGTTTCACTCGAAGGGTTCACCCAACCTTCTGCGAAATTTGGCAGGTCATAGTCCTGAAAATCGACAATTTCTCCTAAACCAAGTTGCTTTTTTATCGCCAGAGCTACCCTGTGCGTGTTATTCCCTTTTCTGGCAGATCCAGATATTATTCCTATTTTCATTTACCAAATTTTATAAACTTTGCCAACGCTTTTACGGTCTTGTAGTTCCTTGCAAAGTCAATAAACCACCACATCGCAAATGGACTACTCTTTATAGTATATAAACCGTTGTCCTCTGTAATTTGTACCCTGTCTGCACTCATAAAATGCACTTTTTTCCTGGCAGTAATCGATCTGCTCTCATGACTTACATTCTTATACTTCTTATCTGACGTTAACCACTCTAAAACTTCTTCTAGAGCTATTTCGCTTTTTACATAAACTACTTGATGACTCTTCATGTAATTTTGAGCAGGAGCACCTTCTACCTCGTCAAAACTGACGGCGTGGTACATACTCACTAAAAACCCAATAGCAAATGAAACAAAAAATGCTACATCTAGATTGTTCTGGATAAACGTAAAACCGTATCTCCATCCGCCTTCTTTGGTCATCACAATAACCAATGCTATCGGAAGCACAAGCAGTGTGACTCTCAGTAAATACGTCAATACAATGACGAACTTGAAAAATAATTTTTGAAAATTCATTCTTATAGTACTTGCAATAGAACAGCGTATGCTTGCTGTGGTTTGTTATTATTGATTAATTCTTTGGCTAAAGAAAGTGAAGGAGTATCTGTAACGGCTAATGCGTTCTTTATTTCCTCCTCAGTCGGAATGTTTTGCATGTTGCCCAATATGCCTAAATCGTTGCCTGTAAGGTGCCTACTGGACCGAATAGTCTCTGGTAGAGCATCTACCCCTATTCCGATAGTCGTAATGGGTTTGTCCACTTCGAACATAGAAGCGTCATTTGCTCTGCAGTACCAATTGCCACCCATGCGACTCACAAGATCTATTTTCTGCTGATCTACCATTTGGTTTTCATCAAGCACTTCTTCAGCAATATGTATTTTTTGTACTTCGCAAATCACCAAATTCCCCGCTCCACCGTTCTGACCAAGTTCTTTCACTTCAATCACCTTACACTCTATTTGTACTGGCGATTCTTTCACTCTGAACGGACGAATAGTATCTGAGGCAATTGGCGTAAACCCTGCTTTTTCAAACTCATCTACTCCCGCTTCAAAAGGCGAACTTGTTAAACTCATCTGATGGACCATATCGTAGGTCACTACGTTGATTACCACTTCCGCTATCTCCTTCACATTATCATGCGTGTTCTTAGTGGTATTTGTTCTTCCACTTCTTGCTGGTGAGAAGATTAGGATAGGAGGATTAGCACTAAATACATTGAAAAAACTAAACGGAGCTAAGTTCCTATTCCCCTCTTTATCAATTGTACTTGCAAAAGCTATTGGTCTAGGACCTATGCTCCCCAGCAAATAATGGTGCAATTTTGGTATGGGCAGTTCTTTTGGGTCTAATGTTAGCATCCTTATTTCTTAATTACTAAAAATTTATTCTTCTTACCTCTCTGCAATAAAATGTATTTACCATTGATAAGGTCTGTGTCTGCGAAGTTGAAATTTTCTGTCACCTTCTCGCTATTTACCGATACAGAATTTTCTTTTAACGCTCTACGTGCTTCACTCTTACTTGCCAAGAAACCAGTATCTCCACACATATCTACTACGTTAATTCCTTCTATATCAAATACTTCAGCACTTTTCACTCCGTCAAATACAGAAAGAAAGTCTTTTTCGGATAAACTACGCAAGCTCTCTGCCGTTCCTTTACCAAATAATATCTGTGTAGCTGCTAAAGCTGTATTGTATCCTTCTTCTCTATGCACCCACGTAGTCACATACTTGGCCAGCTCTTTTTGTATTGCTCGCTGGTGCGGAGCTTCTTTGTGTTCAGCTATAAGGCTATCTAAAAATGCTTTGTCGTGCAACGTAAAAATTTTAATGTACCGCTCTGCATCCTCATCACTTGTATTCATCCAAAATTGGTAAAACTCGTACGGGCTTGTTTTCTCCGCATCTAGCCACACATTACCCCCTTCGCTTTTGCCAAACTTACTGCCATCTGCTTTGGTAATAAGCGGTGCGGTCATAGCAAATCCTTTGTTTGCTCCATCTGCAACATCATCACTGGCATTCCCTTTTCTTCTAATAAGCTCAGTTCCCGTTACTATGTTTCCCCATTGGTCGCTACCACCCATTTGGAGTTTTACATTTTTCTCTTTCCAAAGATGATAAAAGTCATACCCTTGAACCAATTGATAACTAAACTCTGTGAAACTCATTCCGTCTTCCAACCTGTTTTTTACAGAATCTTTAGCCATCATATAATTAACGGAGATATGCTTCCCGACATCACGGATAAAATCCAAGAAGTTGAACTCCTTGAACCAATCATAATTATTGACCATCTCGGCACTATTCTCACCGT
>TARA_B110000902_G_scaffold152626_1_pt1 | contig 27803 bp, 7 predicted proteins | sample TARA_B110000902 | Tara Oceans TARA_B110000902 (sample SAMEA4398009) | marine metagenome | biome: Polar Biome; feature: [SRF] surface water layer (ENVO:00010504); material: water (ENVO:00002006), including particulate matter (ENVO:01000060) such as... | depth 5 m | reverse complement strand
ATGATCGATGCACCTTCTAAAATTGACAATGTACAGTTGGATGAATTAAGCTTGAGCTTAGCATTGAAGAAATCATGAAAATTTCCTTTATATAAGAAAAAATCCAGCCTATTAGAGTTGCTTTTCTTATAATTCATACCCTTAGGGGAATGCATTAAATAGGTAAATTATTAATTAGTATGTAAAGGAGTCTCTTCGTTATTCACAAATATTATAATTATTAATTTCTTCAGTTACTTTTATTAAATATCCATAACCTCTTTCTAAATCTCCAACACCGTTAAAGTCAAAAATCTGGGAGATAAGAATTTCTAATGCCATCTTTAACAATAATAATTTTATCCTGAATCAGCTCAAAAGCAATAGATGCATCAATATTATTTTCACAAAAAAAACCAATTATGCACCAGTCATTTGAAACCATGATGATAATATTTTCACAATCAGAGCTATTCTCTAATTTATCCGGAGAGTTCAATATTTAGAAATGTAATAAAGAATTTAAGATGAGAGTTAATCAGCTTATAGATTACAGAAGTTAAAATCAGGAATTGCTTGACTTAATTTGATTTGATATCCTAAACCTGACCGGAAATTTACAATCCCATTAAAATTCCATTGGGGAAAGTACGCTGAACCTTCGTAATCTTTTATTACTATAATATGCTCTGAGATACAGCTAGTAGCTTCCACTACATTTAGTTCCTCGCTCAAAAAGTAACCGAGCATGCTCCAACCTTCTACTAAATCAATCGAAATTGAATTTTGATTTTGACAGTCCTCTAATAGCCCTAAATAAGCTTCTTGCCAGCTTGCATTACAACTCTCGTCGTTTGTATTTACCTCTGCGTTAAATTCCACATAATTCTCATCCATGCAACCCAAAACTATTTCTGTGATGCATAAAATTGATTGGTTTCCTGCATTTGCCAGAGCATTGTATTCTAAAAAGGCCTGGTTCATACACCCAATGGTTATAGACACGCAAGAATCGTCGTTTGTATTTGCATTGTAATTGTAGTTGTAAGCAGTTGCATCAGTACAACCTAACACAATCTCAATACAAGAGCCATCGTCTTCTATTGCTTCCAAATTATAGTTAAATGCAGTAGAATCTGTACAACCTAAAAGTGAGAAGACAGGAGAAATAACAAGAGGGGAATCTAGTGTTCCTAAAACGCCATTGGATTCAAAAGAAATAGAGCCCGCTTCTAAAACCACATTATTTATTAAAACCTTTACAGAATAATTTGCGTTAGATTGATTTCCATAAACAACAAGAAAAGCCAAATTTGCATTAGCTGGCGGGAAATAAGTGTCTGTTGTGGCTACTCCAAGACATTCGTCTGCATCAAAAACAGCTAAATTGATACTTTCTGCAAAGTAAGTACCCGAATTATTTTCAACAACACATGTTACAGTCATGGAATGCTCAAATTCATTTGCATTTACCTGCCAATTCGATTGTGCAGTCACTAGGATTGGGGAAAAAAGTAAAATAATCCTGAAAATTGTAGAAACAATTATTGGTTTTTGTAGAATCTGATCAAACGTTCTTATTTTAAGCATTTATTAAAGCGAATTAATCTTTTACTATTGTTCTGTTGAATTTACAAATGTAGGGCAAAACTGGAATCCATCTACCTGTTCTAACATCTTTATTTGATAACCCTCAGAAAAATGTAAATCTCCTATACCATTGTAATTATATTCTGGAAAATAGGCGTTTCCATCTTGATCTTTTAATATATAAATCTTATCAACTATTTCTTCAAAACCTTGAATTATATCTATGGGTTCTTGGCATGTATAGCCAAATAAGCTCCAACCGACTGGTAAATCAATAGGTATATTCACATAAATGATTTCTTCAGTTTCTACAGAGGCTACTCCATCGCCAAATCCATATCCATAAGAAAGATCGGCTTGGGTATCTAAATCTGCTTGCGTTACCCCGTCTTCTGGAACTACTGAACTTACACCTGCTTGATAAGCGCTATCTACTTCTAATTGACTTATACCATCTTCAGGTATTACTGAGGCTACTCCATCGCCGAATCCATATCCATAAGAAAGATCAGCTTGGGTATCTATATCTGCTTGCGTTACGCCGTCTTCAGGAACTACTGAGCTTACACCCGCTTGATAAGCGCTATCTACTTCTAATTGACTTATACCATCTTCAGGTATTACTGAGGCTACTCCATCTGCGTAAGATTGATCTATGAGTATAGAAAATGCCCCTAGACTATCTTGAAAAATAAATATGATTTGATTTAAAGAATCTTCAATAGCAGTTATTGAATCAACAGTATGGACTAAACCTAAGTATTCCATTTGCCATTCATTTTGACAAGATCCATCATCAACATTTGCATCAGAATCATATTCAATAAAGACTTGACTCGTGCACCCATAAACTAAAAGCATGAGACAAGATCCATCATCAAGACTAGCATTAGAATCATATTCCATAAAGGCTTGATTCATACAGCCAGAGAAAATGCATGAACCATCATTTAAATTAGCAAGATCATTAAAATTATATGCCTCATTATCTAAACAACCTAATACAATAGCAGTATTACATGATTCATTCTCACAATAAGCATTAATATTATACTCAAGATAATCTGAATTCATACAACCAATAATACCAAAACAATTAGAATAGATAGAATCTAAAGAATAATTAGAAGTAGAATAATTACAATAAAGAGTATCATTACAATATGAAGAAGATAAAAGACATTCTTGAGCAATAATTAATGAATTTGTCGAGTAACCTTGAAAAGATGAAATATTCTCAATTAAGATTATTTTATTGTCGACTGTTAAAATTGCAATAATTGGATAATCATTTTCGAGTAAGCCATCGATTTCATTCTCTGTAGTAACATCATCACCCCAAATCGAAAAGATATAAAAATCATTAATTACATCTCCAAGACCAACACAGTCTAATATTCCATTACCATTTAAATCGTAAAATGCTGCAATCTTTCCTCCATTAAACTGATCCATTTGTGGGTTCTGAAATGCAAGAGACATATTAGTCCCTGTAATAATAGGCTGCAAAAACATATCAGAAGTTATTTCTTGTCCAAGACAAAAAAGTGGGAAAAAAACAAATAATAGCCTGTACATACAATGAAATTTAATAATTAATAATTGCAGAATATAAAATCCCCTATTGATTCTGATGTTTTTATTTGATATCCCATACCAGGATATAACGAACCGATACTATTGAAGTTAAATTCAGGTAAAAATACTTGACCAAAGTTATTTTTCACTAAAACTACTTTATCAAAAATACAATCAAAAGCTAACTCTACTTCTAACTCAACATTAGATGAGAACCCAATCATATTCCAACCTTCATCTAGATTTAGATAAATTGAATTATTTAATGATTGTAACTCAATAAGTTCATAATAAGACTCTTTCCAAGTTGTTAAGCAAGTTCCATTATCACTATTCGCAAAGGAATCAAATTGAATATAACAATCATTTAAACAACCGTAAATAATTTCTGTTAGACATAACTCTTGCTGATCACCAAAATTTGCTAATTCATTATATTCAATAAAACTATCATTAAAACATCCAAAATATTTGGCAATGCAAGAACCATCGTCTGTATTCGCATCAGCATTATAATTAAATGAACTCATATCTGTACAACCTTCAGTAATGTATTCACAAGTACCATCATCTTCAATAGCTAAAGAATTATAATTTAATGCACTCTGATCAGTACATCCAGTATAATATGGGCTAATAATATAAGGGGATTCAAAAGAGCCCAAAATGTCATTAGCGATAAATAAAAAGTCCCCTGCATCATAAACCTCTTCACCTATAAATACTTTAACACTATAATTGATTTCTAACTGATTAGCGAAAATTGTTAAAAAAGCAAGATTAGCATTAATAGGTGGGAAATAAGTATCTGAGTAACCTAAACCTACACAAATATCATCAGAATCAAAAACACCTATTAACACAGGTTGTGTCATAAAGACACCTTCATAATCAATTACTAAACAAGTTAAAGAACTAGAATGCTCAAAATCATTTGCAGAAACATACCATTCCAATTCTTGCCCAAAAAGAACACATGGAAAGAAAAAAAAGTAAAATATGGTTTTAACCTCATTCATTTAATTATTCTTGATTTGCTATTCTTGAATTAATATTTTGCAGAATTGAAATTCTACAATCTCATATTGTGTTTTAATTTGATAGCCTTCGCTATAAGTCAAATCTCCTATGCCATTGTAATTAAACTCTGGTAAGAATGATGAACCTAATTCATCTTTGACAATTATTACAAGATCTGAGACTTCTTCGAAAGCATCCATCATATTAATTGCCTCAAAACAATTAAATCCGAAAAAGCTCCAACCTTCAGGGAAGTCTAAATAGTAATCAACTAGTGAAGCTTCTGAGACAATAGTATTATCAATAGACAGAATATTTACTAATGAGTCTTCAAGTTCAGAGATGAATAATATAGTCTGTGACAAACTATCTAATAGTTCATTTAATTCAACCGATTGAGATTCATAAGCACTTTCCCAACTAGTGTTACATGAACCATCATCTTGATTAGCTTGATAATTATATTCTATATAATCCTCATCTAAACAACCAATAATAATACATGAACCGTCATTTGAATTAGCTATACTACTATAATTAATAGCAGCAGAATCTGTACAACCAAAATTACCTGAAGAATTACTAAGAGAGAAAATCCACGGATTAGAAATTGAACCAAGCATCGAATTAGGAATAAACTCTAGATTATCAACAATCTGAGAATTAGTTTCTTGGTTTGAACCCATTACATATACATTTAGATTATCAAATAAACTATTTGAGTACGCAGTAATGAATGCATAATAATTATTCACTCCATAAGGAATATACTCTAAAATACCAAAACCAGAGACTTCATTGGTTTCTGTACTTATTAGAATAATTGAATCAGTCAAATTAGATGAAAATACTCCAGGACTCTCTTCAATTTGAGCTGTTATAGACATATTAAATTGATATTCTAAAGGATCTAAATCGAATGAAGTAAGAGAAAAACAAGACCCGTTATCAGTATTGGCTATCTCATAATAATTATACATAGATTGATCAGTACAACCTAAAACAATAATTATATCACAAGTAGCATCATTAATATTTGCTAAAGGATTAAACTCGATATATAATGAATTTGTACAACCTGCTACTACAATATTTTCGCAAGAACCATCATCATAATTAGCGTTATTATTATACTCTAAGTACAGATCATTCAGACAACCAGGTACAATAAGTACTGAACAAGTTCCATTATCATGATTTGAAAGACTATCAAACTCAAGGTAAGTAGGGTCCGTACAACCTTCAATTAACATAAAACATGAGCCATCATCTACATTAGCTAAGAAGTCATAATTATACATCAATTCATCAGTACAACCGATATAAATTAAGTCAGTACATGAATCATCATTAGAGTTTGCTATGGGGTTAAATTGAAGATATAATGGATTCATACAACCATATACAATTAAGGAATTACATGTTCCGTCATCTGTATTTGCTATATCATTGAATTCTAAATATAGAATATTAACACACCCCTCTATAATTAAAATAGAGCAAAATCCACTATCAGTATTAGCTTCATCATTAAACTCTAAATAAGTAGGATTCATACAACCATATACAAAAGGTACACATGAACCGTCATCATAATTAGCCGTATCGATAAAATTGAACATTAGAGAGTCTGTACATCCAGATATAAAAGGTATACAACTTTCGTTGTCTGTGTTTACCAAAGAATCATAATTTAACATAAATTGATCCAGGCATCCTTCAACAACAGGATAACAAGACCCATCATCTGTATTTGCATTTTCATTAAAGTTGAACATTATTGAATCAGTACATCCAGTATAAACTAGTATACATGAAGCATCATCTGTATTTGCAGTTGATTCATAATTAAATGCCAAATCATACATGCAGCCAAGAATAACATCAATACAAGTACCATCATCAATGTCAGCAAGCGCATCATAATTAAAAGATATCAAATTGGTACAACCATAAGTTTCTTCAAAAATACAATAGGAAACATCGTTAAGTGTAACACCCAGAGTATAATTTATAGCAGCAGGATTACCACATCCTATTACTAAATAAGTAGAACAGGTTCCGTTGTCCGTGTTTGCTACAGGTTCAAATTCAAAAAACATTGAATCAGTACATCCAAAGACAACTGGAGTTATACAATTTTCCGGCTCTGATAAATTATTTTGAGAATCAAATTCTGTAAAGTTCTCATTCATACAACCAGTATATATTAATGAAACACAATCTTCATTCAAAGTGTTCGCTAAAGTATCAAACTCAATATATAAAGAATCAGTACAACCAAATACTTTACTGATTAAACATGTATAATCATCAGTATTGGCTAATGAATCATATTCAATATAATCTAAATCTGTACAACCAAATATCTTTAGTGTATCACACATTTGTGAATTTTCAACATTTGCAGATTCGTTATACTCTAAATAAAGATCATCTCTACATCCCTCTATGATTAAAGTAGAACAAGAGCCATCATCTGTATTAACAAAGACATAAGGTTGAGTAGTTGACATAGTTGTTTGATTATAAAGCCAATACTCCAGGTATAATGAATCTGAACAACCCTCAACTATCAGGTTTTGACAAGAACCATCAGATGTATTGGCTAATGAGTCAAAGTCTAAATATAGTGTGTCTATACAGCCATATGTAAAATTAATACATGAACCATTATCTACATTTGCATTTGCATTATAATTAAATGCCCATTCATATAAACATCCTTCAATAAAAAGATCACAATTGCCTATAACATTTGCTATTGGATTATATAGAGAATTATAAGGGTCCATACAACCTTGAATTGCACAAGAATAATCATTTTCTGTAGCATTCGAATCATAATTTAAAGCTGTCGAGTTAGTACATCCACAGTTAATTTCAGTGTAATCCATATAATTCGATACTCTAAATGAACCAAAACTATATACATCACTCCAAGCGTAAATATTATCTAAAGATCTTCTCTCAAGATATTTTGTAGATGAATCAAATAATCCAACAATATTGAATTTGTCAAAATTATCTAACTCTAGACCAATGTATATATCAACTTTAGGAGCAATTATAATTTTAATTGCTTTGGTAATATCTGAAGATAGTGAAACAAGATTCAAATTACTAGATAGGTATAAATCATTAATTTTAAAATAAACTGTATCTCCAAACAACACCGGTAATGATTCATTGTTTGAATTAATATGTTCCATCTCCAAAAACATACCATCCGAAGAAAAAATATTATTATAAGTAACTCCTTTCATATAATAATCATCAGCTACTAAAAAATAGTTTTCGAAATCACAATCACCTTGCTTAAGAATATATTGTTGATTTGAAAAAATAACAGACTGTTCAATAACTAAGTTATTAAAATCATCACAATTAGAACCCGGAAGTGCAAAAAGACAAGAATTATCATCAGTAATTGCACTTTCACTATAATTACAGGCTTCTTCAGAAGTACAACCCAATTCACCTATTACACAACTATTATCTTCCATTGTAGCATTTGGATTATAGTTTACGGCATCAGAACTCATACAACCTAAAATATATCCATCAATTACTTCAACACAATCTAATTCAGAACACTCTGTAGAACAATTAGTAGATATATATTCATTTTGACACACAAAACAATTATCGTTTACCTCATTTGCACACCATAGATCCCAATTAGTTAATGTATCAGGGTAGTCATTCCAATCTGGGTCAAATCCACCACAGTCTCCACCATCATTTTGATAACAGGATAAGTCAGCTTGCCATTGTTGATCTTCACAATCACCAAAGCCGTCTCCTATCCAATTTGATGGATGGCAATCACCAGAACCATCACAGTCTAGTACATATCCATAATCACAACCAACTGAAAAACAGGTCCCATCATCAATATTTGCGTTCGAATTATAATTAAGCGCATTTTCATTCGTACAACCATAAAAAATACAATTATCATTATTAAAGGATAAAGCTCCAGGATTATAATTTGTCGCGATAATATTGTCACACCCTCCAGTCGCATTCACTTCATAATTCTCGCTAAACAAACAAACTGCTTCTTCCTGTATATTAGCATATTGATCATAATTATTTGCAATTGGCTGCATACAACCATCTATTATTAACACTCCCAATTCGTCAGTTTGACAATTCTCTCCAAATGCACCAATAAAAGGAGCGCCACCACTCAAGATTACTTCACGATCAAGCGTCTCTATAGTCCAAGAAATCTCGTTAGACCAATTCCCCCCGTTAACGGTTACTGTATTACAATAATTTAAATCTATGCAAATTGTATCTAAAGTTGAGAAAGTCGTAAATGACTCACTATTATGTTCTAGTGATAAGTTATAAGAGCTGATTGTTAATGTGTTACCATTCCAACCATCTCCATAACTATCATTCATGTACACAACAACTTCATTGTTGAGACAAGAACCAGAGTTAAGACATGATCCATCATCAGTATTTGCTAATTCATTATAGTTCTCTGATCCAATATCCATACAACCATATACTGGCATAATACATGAGCCATCTTCAATACTTGCAAATGAATTGTAATTAGTTGCAAAGCTAATAGTACAGCCTGAATAAAGACATAATCCATTATCAGTATCTGCATTAGAATTGTAATTATCAGCTTCTGAGTCTGTACAACCAAGCACTGGATATGTACATGAGTTATCATTAAGTTCTGCGTCTTCATTAAAATTAAGAGCATTTTCATCTATACAACCAGACGTTAATTCGCAATTAATATTATTATTTATTGAAAACGATCCATTGTAAGTAACTCCTTGATAATCCACACCTAAATCATCTGAGAAAAAGACGCCATAATTTTGGAGAATATTACCTGCTTTATCAGAAACTATCGTACCATTATCATCATATAATGACCATGAAACTTCTGAAATATAACTCCCAACAGTAAAATCAATAAACAAACATTCTGTAAGATTAATACATATAATCTCAGTTCCTGAAGAGCCTGATTCAATAGTATATTCTATCCCTTCGATATGTAACAAATTACCATTCCATCCATCACCATAAGAATCAACCATTTCCAATACATAATTAACACCTAAACAATTTGATTCACAATCATATCCTGAAATAGGATATTGACATAAGGATAAATTGTTTAAGGTAATGTTTTGATCTCCGGCATTCAGAATATAATTACAGGCAAAGGGGTCTAAGCATCCATCTAATTCTTCAGAATCGGGAATTGAATTATTATTCAAATCAATAGGAGTCCCATCACAATTGAAATTTGTTTCAGGGTATAAACAAGAACCATCATCTTCTGAGGCTAATAGGCTGAAATTACATGCGTCAACATCGTTACACCCTGGAACAATACAGCTAAAATCAATAGTGTCTGAAAATCCAATAAGAAGTTCATATAAAGAATCTCCTATGCTTAGCGTATTTCCATTCCAACCATCTCCGTAAGAGTCATATATGAAAATCGTATAGTTTTCTGGAAGATTAATGCACATATTTATTTCTTCAGCCTCAACTGATAAAATAGATTCACTGTTACAGTCAAAAATATCAAAAGAGGTTTCATTTAACCATGAGCCGCCGCCAAAATTTAATTCAAGTCCAGATACACAATTTCCTTCACAATCAAATCCTTCTTCACTAAACAAACAAGATCCATCATCTTCAGTAGCTGAAGATTCAAAATTACATGCTGAATTTGATACACAACCATAAACTTCATTTTCATTACAAATACCATCCCCATCATCATCACCAAAATTATTGAGCCCCTGAGATAAGGATTCACAGTTACTACAATGACTTGCTAAAATACAGGATCCGTCATCTTCAGTAGCATTTGGAATAAAATTACAAGCTAAAGTATCAGTACAACCAGAGATATCAAACTCATTACAAATACCATCTAAATCATCATCATTTTCAAAAAGCTCATAATGATTATGAATGTAATCACACGATTGACAATCATTCGATATATAAATACATGAGCCATCATCATTAGTAGCAGTTGAATCATAATTACACGCAAGATTATCCATACATGAACCATAAAAACAAGAACCATCATTATATGTGGCAGTCGAACTATAGTTTTTAGCTAGCTCGTCATTACATCCGAATTCAATTGTAAAAAGAATTTCTAAAGAATCCATCGATTGGAGTCCTAAATCATTGAATGTAGTAGATGATTCAACTTCGTTAATCAAGACATAAGTCCATGAAGACCACCATTCAGATTCAGCAGAATTAAATGAACTAAACGAATAGTCTCCTTCTGAAAGACAGACATCTATATTTTCATCACAAATACCATCAGCAATTAACTGATTATCGTCATCATTCAATATCCAATAATATTCTGAACAATAATGTTCTGATAAACTTGATGAAATTGTCATCAAAGCACCACAGTTGCCATCATCAATCGTTGCAATTGGATCAAAATTACATGCAGCAAGATCCGTACAACCATTTCTGAAACAAGTACCTTCACCATTATCAACTAACTGGAAATTTTCAACAGATAGAACACCAATACCACAACATAAATCTTCTCCAAAGACTCCAAATGTAATAAAGTCCCCTTCATTTAATTGTATCTCAACTGAACCATTCCATGCTTCATACAATGGCTCATTTTGACCAGTATTATTTTGTGCAAGTACAATAACCTCATTAGAATTATAAAAGTTGATTAATGTTGAAGGATCAAAGTTGATAGCATAAAATGCTCCATCCAAGTCATAATCTTTATGCTCCCAGTCGAAAGTATAAATACCTGTACTTAGAATGGGAATGGTTAAAGATTGATTTGTACCATTAGGAAGATCGCCACCCGAATTAATTCCATTTATCACAAAATTATTTGTATTTATAATAACCTCACCATCAGAATCAATAGGGTAAATATCAGTTTCAAGAAGTGTTATATCAATAACTGAAGGTCCATCTTGAGTTGCAATTTGGTCGTAATTATCCGCCCAATCTGACATACACCCATTTTTATAACACGAACTATTCTCTGTTATTGCAAGAGAATCATAATTATCTGCCCAATCTGATGTACATCCTAATCTATCACAAGTACCATCATCTGTTGTAGCCAGAGCATCAAAGTTATCTGCCCAATCTGATGTGCATCCTAAACGTTCACATGTACCATCTTCTGTTGTAGCCAGAGCATCAAAGTTATCTGCCCAATCTGAGGTACATCCATCTTTTAAACAAGTAGGGGACCCAAGATCTTTATAATATATAGGGGACGATAAATAAAATTGGCCTAAACCATTACCATACATCCCGAAACTTAAGATATCATTAACCGATGCAGTAAAATTTATCTGTTCAGACTGGACACTATAGTCCAAGAAGGTTGTATCAGAATTTATCGCATAATAATACTCCTCGTCTGAAAATATTGAATAACTATAATTAATCGAATAATTTCCTGTTTGAGGTATTAAAATTCCCAATGAACCTGAAAGTAATTCTGTAACATCAAAATCAAAAACATCAGACATTATGTTTGGATAAATATCAAGAGCATCATCACAGAGTAGTCCATCCATAAAACAAGATTGGACTTGGTATGGGTAAGCACTCAAATTATATGCTGCATTTATACAAGCAGAACCACTACCTTCTAGACAAAATTCAGATTGTTGGGGGTCTGCTTGAATAGTTTCTAAGTATGCAGAAACTTCATCTGGATACATAGAAACAGCTTCACCACAACTGTAACTATTAAAATCTTGAAAACAAGCCTGAACCTGTATTGAGTAATCGTAAATACTCGGGTCTAAATTTTGATTTTGTTGGAAAGCTGCTTGACAGTCTAATGATTCTCCTTGGAGACAATTAACAATATATTGATTTGCATATGATTCTGTGTAACCATTGAAGCTTAAGGTATTAGAGTATTGATCTATATACATAGGCTGCAAGAAGGAGTCAAGTGTCATTTCAAAAGAGCCAAATGGTAGTGCTTCAGCTAAAGATTCATTAGGCAACTGATATGTAGCATTACTATCATAATTGTCTGCCCAATTTAACATACATCCCAATAGAGAACATGTACCATTTTCTATTGTGGCATTCTCATTATAGTTATCTGCCCAGGCTGACATGCAACCTTCTAAAATACATGTACCATTATCAGAAGTGGCATTCTCGTTATAGTTAGATGCCCAGGCTGAAATACAACCATCTAAAACGCATGTCCCATCGTCAGAAGTGGCATTTTCATTATAATTATCTGCCCAATCTAAAATACATCCCAATAGAGAACATGTACCATTTTCTATTGTTGCATTCTCATTATAGTTATCTGCCCAGGCTGAAGTACAACCTTCTAAAATACAGGTGCCATTATCAGAAGTGGCATTCTCGTTATAGTTAGATGCCCAGACTGAAGTACAACCATCTAAAGCGCACGTGCCATCGTCAGAAGTGGCATTCTCGTTATAGTTAGATGCCCAAGCTGACATGCAACCATCTAAAACGCATGTGCCATTATCAGAATTGGCATTCTCATTATAGTTAGATGCCCAGGCTGAAATACAACCTTCGATAACTAATGTAAGACAAGATTCATCATCTAAAGTAGCAGAATTGTTAAACTCTATATACAGAGGATCTGTACAACCTGGAACCTGACAATTGTCACCTATTGTTCCACTTGCATTACCACCTGAAGATAGCAGATTTCCACAAGCATCTGAAATACTCCAAGAATTTTCGTTACTCCAATTTCCAGCAGTATAAATTATATCCGTACAGACAGATAAATTTAAACTAATTTGATAGGTATCTGAACTAGATGTATTAGATGAACTAGAAATTGTTGGTTGATAATAGATCACCTCATTAATAGTTAAAAATCCATCATTCCAGGTATCACCATATGAGTCATAAAGTGATAAGGTTAAAAGATCCCCTGAGCACAACATTTCACATACACCATATTCATCATCATAGTTCCCATCAGCACCTTCGGCTAAAACACCTCCAGAATCTTGTAATGTCCAAGAAGTCTCATTGATGTAACTACCAGAAACCCAATCAATTTTAATACATGAGGAAGCATCAACTTCTATATTGACAACCGATGAATAGCCTGTTGAAAAAGTATAAGACACATCGTTAATAATAATTGAATTTCCATTCCAACCATCGCCATATGTATCAGTCATTGTTAAAGTTAGTGAACCTTGAGCATATATTGAAACAGGCATTAAAAAACCTAAACCTATTATAATAGAAACAATAAAAGAATTATGTAAAGTTTTCATCTTTTTAGGGGTTAAGATTTAATAATTATTTTTCTGAAACTCGAATCTTCCAATTTCAATTCGATGAAATAACTTCCTTTTGTAATATCAGTTGCATCAATACTAATTTTACTAGATCCTGCATCATAAAGGCCTTTATTAATTGTTGAAATTTTCCGACCTGCTAAATCGTAAATGTCTAGTGTAATAAATTCCTGATTTTCTAGATTAAACTCTATTTCAAATACATTTTTGAATGGATTTGGGTAAACACTAAATAAATCATTACTAATAGATTCTTCTGTATTGTCAATAATGATGGGATAAGGATCAGTAAAAGACCCAATCAACATATTTGGTTCAAATTTTAGACTATTATCTGTATTTAAATATGAATCAATAGACTGATTATAATATTTAAATGAAACTTGATTTCCTTGGTCACCATAAACTGTGATAAAATATAACGACTCATTCTCGTTAATACGAGTAGCGTTAATATTACCTACGCATAAATCGTTACTGTATGCAGCTAAAATATTTGATAAACTCGGTTGATCAAACTCAGGTAAGGCAATCTCAGCAACTATATTCATTGAGTGTTCATATAAGTTTACATTAACAGGAATCTCATCATCAAAATCTTGGTTAGTTTTTTGTTGGAACTCGTGAATTCTAAATATTGAACTCTCCGGATAAATTAGAGATCCTAGATTTTCTGTCTTTAACATGTAGCCCTCTCCACTTTCCATAGAATTTAACGTTCCAAGCCAACCTAAACTTTCTGAAGCATACATACTAAATGAAGATTTATTTTTAATAACATCTCCAGAAGATGGATTTAAACTAGATAAGGCTTGATTAGTTAACATCCCTTTTTGACCAAGATAACCTATCCAGTTCCAACCAACACCTATGTCGATAATAACATTAGATGGGTCAATAATCTTCCCTTCGTAAGCAATAGTATCAGTTATCTCAGATTTAATCATGTACATGTCTGTAACTGGTATTTGATTTAAAGAGCCAATCCACGAATTTTGATAACCATCAATTTCTGCATATTGTGAAAATGAAGATTGATTTTTAAATATTGAAATTTGAGAACCATCTACATCATTCATAATTGTTGGAATTTGGAGAACATAATCTAAACCATCATCTTCATCTAAAGAGTTCAAGTTAAATGAAGTCCAGTTCCAACCTTGATTTAAAATTATTTCTTGTCTCAAAATATTAGTCGCTTCAAAATGAGCTAGATCTGCAAATGAACCGATAACGTAACTAGGTTGAAAGGCGTGAGTATCTGATCCATTTATCTTAACTCTAGATTGGAATTTACCTTCACTTGCATCCCAAAGTCTGAAAGTAACCTCTTCTCCATTCATTTGATCTCCATAAACTGAGAGGAATACAAAATAAGCGTCATACTCTTGAATATAGATTGGACTGAAAGCACCTCGAATTTCATCGTTTACATAAGCATACAAGATATCCATATCATCTCTAGATCTAATCCCCTCAACGGATACTTTTCCAACAAAATTCATTACGTACTCATAATCTTGCTCATCAATTAGATATTGTGGTTGCAATGCTTCAACATTTAAATTTAACTCTAGGCGTTCACCATAATTATTATTCCCAAACAATAATAAATCTTCATTATAATCTCCGATAAATAAATTATCGTTTACGACGAAGTTTATTTGAGCGAATGAATTTGGATCTAAAAGTCCTTGATCAGGATAAACAGTTAACCACTCAGGAATATTTGATATTTCAAATTCTTCAACAAAGCCACCTTGATTGATAATAAATGAAGAGAATTCTAATGACTCCCCAAGTAATTTATCTTTTTGTACTAATTGATCTTGCCAAACTAATTGATTTCTATCAATATATGTACTCCATGATATTGGATTATCTATTTCATTACCTGAAACATCCTTAACATTTTGAATGGTAAAGTCAAGAATAGTATTTTCAATATTAGTCAAAGGTTCTGTAATTTCAATAGAAATCTGATTACCATTAGAAACATCATTAAAAGACACAGATGTCTTATTGTTAGAAGCTCTAATTAAAGGAATATTAGACCCCGATGTAAAGCTATTTACCTCGTCAAAATCTTTAGATCTTATGAGCCCAATTTTTTCAGTAATATTATCATTCATATCAGATATTATTCTGTCGCTAGACTTGGAAATGTTCCATACCCTAAATTCATCTATAAATCCATTAAAATGATTTAGATATTCAACTGATGCATCAGCGTTATTAACCAGTTTCCGAACACCATAGAAAGTCGATGGAGCAGTTATCCCAGTTACTAAATCTGAGGTAATATAATCCTGCTCATAACCGTCAATATAGAGACGTGTTGTAGATGATGCATTCTTGACCATCGCAAAGTGATGCCAAACGCCATCATCGTAACTATCGGATGAGCTTAAAATAGGATTTAAACTTCCTTCACCACCCTGATATATTTCTATAACTCCAGATTTTAGATCAAAAGACCAAGTTTCAAATTTACTACCATCATCCCAAGAACCTAAAGAAATTAAAGTTTGATCATTTGAATTTGATGAATTAAACCAAAATTCGATTGTAAAATCACTATTGTTCACAATAGATATTGGAGAATCATCTTCTAACACAATATCTAAATCAGAGTTTACAATTAGAGCTCTATTATCATTATCAACAGACCACTCTGCAGATGTATTGGCGTGTCTAAAACGAGCCTTGTCTTTTGGGTTCAGAATTAATTCATCCATAGGCCAGTAACCTATTAAATTAGCTTCATTACCTGAAAGACTTATTGATCTGTTTACTTCGATATTTTGAGGGATTACATTCCATAATCTCAGATCATGCATTGCACCTTGAAAGTACTTTCCTATGGATATTGGTGCATCACTAATATAATTCATATTAAAATCATATTCTGGAACATTAATTTCTCCTGTTCCATCTAAGAAAATAAATTGATTATTCTCAGAATCATACCCAACAGTAATATGAGTAAATCCAAAATTAGATATGGCCAAACTATGAATTGCCATTTGACTTTTATTAACATCAGTAGGATGTAGATAGTCAAATTGTAGCTTTGGTGAAGAATCAAAATCTGTAATACTAAGCCTAATCACTTCGGAATCATCACCATTTGATTGTTCAAATAATACACCATTAGATTCAGGTTTTATCCACATTTCTATACCAAATGAGTGATTAAAATATACTCCAGAAGGAATAGATAAACTATCATTTGAACCAAAATAAAGATAACTGTCATGTGTATGGGTTGTTCTGTTCTTTCTTGCCTCTACTTCAATATATGTTTCTGCAGATGAAGTGTTGAATGCAATATGATTGATTATTTCATTAAACGTAATTACAACATCATCATTAGGATTTAAAATCCCATCTGTAGGTTGAATTGAACCAAATAATTTAGGGCTAATACGATCTGTAAACAAGTTATGACTGGCGCTATAAATAGAAATCTCCTCAAGAGCATTAGTAGATGGAGAAGTATATGACCCACAATTAGATTTTGCACGGATTTTATAATTACCATCTTTAGGTAAAGAAGGCATGTTCCATGTTACATTAGTACTTGAAGTTCTTAACGAAAGCATTTCATTATCTGAATAAGCAAATTCAGAGCTCAAATGTTGATCCTTCAAAGAAGTAATCACATCATTAATATATATTGATAATGCTTCATCAGTTTCTCCAACTACTTGTTTCCATGAAATCCACTTGACATTCACTTGACTATCTGTTGGTTCATATACAGCATAATCACAGCCTACACAAAACTCTTGAGGCTCTAATTCATAATGTAGTTCTGTTAAATCCCAAGATGTAATATCAAAGTCTGAATGCAAAATATTATAAAAATCTAATGATTTTAATCTTTCAAAAGATTCTAATTTATTAATAACATAATTTGGATTAATAATTGAAGGATTTGGACTAATCGGAGACCAAGGTTCATTCTCAAACTGGTAATCTAAAGATATACCTTCAAAGCTATAGTAGTTAACATTATAGTCATTCAATTTTAGACTTACTTGATTTGAGTCTGATAGATTAACCAACCAATCATCATCATTATCAGCTAGAGTCACATCAGTACAAGTTGGCAAGAAATGTGCACTAAAGGTAATTGTATCAGCTATATCGTATCCATCCGAAGTCCCGAAATCGTATTGACATTCTGGATAAATAACAAGTTTAAGATTTGAATAGCTTAATGAATCAGGCCCCTTTTGAACTGTTAAAGTTTTATATACATTATCTCCAGCTGGTACTGCAAAGTCTCTATTAGGGGATAAACCATCAATTTTGATAATTGCACCATGAGGATTAGTGGATTCTAAAACTCTAATATTGTAAATTCTAGCTGAATTATCTTCACTTTCGTTACCTAGAGTAAGGTTAAATACTGCTTGCTCTTCTTCAGGAACATTATATAAGTTAAACGGATAAACATCTATTGTAGGTTTATCTCTTTGTGATGTTGTCGCTGAAAGCTCATAAGGAGTATCCCCTCCAAATAAATTAGTATGCTCGGCAAGCAGAGATCCCTTTACTGTATCATATATTTGAAGCCTTAATGTTTCAAAAGCACTTTTTTCAGATTTTTTACTAATTTGACTGAAGTCTACCCAAGAAGCAGTCTTTATAGGAAGCTCTCCATCAGCAAGTTCTATTAATTCTCCATTAAAAGTAAATTCAAAATTATCTGGATTAAATGATAAACCTAATGTGGGTAAAACCTCAGAAGGTACGGCTGCAAGAAATGCTTCATAAAATTTTAATTCAAAGTAATAATCAAACTTTGTTATGTAATTTGCATTTATTGCATCTTCCCATGGACAAGAGGTTGCTCCAGCTTGCATTTTAAATATTGGGCCAAATCCATACTTAGACTCATTTACATCTATTGACAAAGCATCTCCTTGATCAGCATCATTTAAAAAATACGTACTAGTGACTTCTGATTCTGCAGAAAGATTTGTAGATGTGGTAAATTCTAACGAATAGTTGTTTTTATAAGCAAAATCTGATTCAAAACCAAGCACAACTACTACAGCCGAAAAGTCTCCACCTAAGGCATTTTCAGAACCTAATTCGTAAGTAATTGTATTGGTATTAGAGTATGAACCAACAGAAGTATGACTTTGTTCAATTGATACTCCTCCATTGAAGGAATGATTTGTTATGAATTCGGATTCAATTTTATCAAGCTCATTTAAAGCTAAAGCTCTTGCCCATAATTTTATTTGTTGACTATAAAATTGAACTTTATCTTTTGGTATAATTATAGATTCATTTGCTTCAGCTGGTGAATCTAATGAAAGGCTACTCATTAAAGACTCTAAATTAATAAATCCTGGTACTGTTGTGAAATCTTGTACATCTGCAAAATTATTAACTAAAGATTCAATTGAAGTTTCACTTGCGGAGTTTCCGAAAAGACCAAATGAAGGGCCTGTGGAAATAAAGTCTAGAAATCCTGCTAATGCTGGAGAATCTCCAACTGTGACGCCCAAAATTCCAGCTGAGGGATCAGGGAAATTTAATAACGAAGGAGTCCATGAGTCATTATTGACTTGATCATCGTTAACAGAATTATTAATATACGAATTTGAATTTGCAAAATCTTCTTGAAATTCAGTATAAGTAGAACCTAAAATACTTGTCAAAGTATTAATATTATAATTTGATAATACTGGGATTTCGTAAACCTGTTCAGATTCAGTATCAGGAACTGTATAGTAATTTCTGATAGATTGATCATCGTAAGAATCAAAACAACTAGAATTAATTGGCTCTCCAAAGCACTCATGATCTAATGGTAATAAATCAGTATTTGGAGAATATTCCCCTATTAAATAAGTGTTTTTTATAAATAGCAACTTTGGGATCATATAATTCTCAATATAGTTTTGAGAAAAGGCAAACTCTGTTGAAACTCCGGGTTTAATACTTGCTGAGGTTTTAGTTCCAATTTGAAAAGAGGTAAATGACTCAAGATTTTTTTCCAAATAAGAAACTCCATCGATTACAGATGATGAAGGCGCTAAAGTTTCAATGTCAATTGCATCATCAAATGGTTCATCGACAATTTCATATACCGCTTGAATATCATATTCCAAAACAAAGATAAGCTCATTTTCTGGGCCAACTTGATACCTTTTCTTATACGTTTTATGTTCTTTTAGTATTTTATCATCATCACAAGTAAATATACCACCTCCTAGGTTACAGTCTAAAGATTTTATAAATGTTAAATCTTTAGCCGTTCCAAAATTTAAGTTTTTCGATTCACCAATAAAAACATCACCTGGAGCTCCAACTTCCCAATCATCTGAATTTGTTGCTATTGTACTATTATAAGTATTGCTTATTGTAATTTCATTTTCGTTTGAGTTAGATATTGATGCAGAATTCGCAGCATCAAACGTAGCAAATGCTTGACCTTCAAGTGTTACTGCAGTATGAGCACCAAAAGAGAACCCAAGTTCTGACTTAACACCAAAACCAGCACCAACATGGAAACTCCAATCTTTTGAATATCCATTTACATTAGATACAGTGCTTGTTCTTGTAATTGTAGTTCCCTCAGCTATTGAAGAAGATGATGCATCTCCATGCGGGTCTCTTAAAATCATATCCACAGTTTGTGGACCAAAAGTAAAGAAGTCGTTACCATAAGACTCATCACCTAGCAATAGAACATCTCCTCTTTCTTGTTCTGATTGATTACCATAAAGTTCAGGCCATTTTGCATTTATAGTTCCTTCTTGGTACTCAATAATAAATTTACGCAGAAATTTTTGATTTACACCAAAAACATTTGGATTGTCAGGATTGAATTCATAATCGATACTTGAGTTTAAATCTGACAAATCTAATACCGCAGTAGAACTTTGAAGCATCGTATTATTTATTGTAAGCGCGCCTTCATTTACTGGGTTAAAATAACTTATATCACTATAAACTGACTCTCCATTTTGGCTCAAATACATATATGAATTATGGTCATGACCTTGCAAAATTGGACCATAATTTTTATATACTTCTGAAACCTCAAGATTATATCTGTAAGTTTGATCTCCATACCTTTCTTTAAAAACTGGAATCCCTAGAGTATAATCAATAGAATCCCTAGCAGGTAAAAGCAATCCTTGATTAACTATTACTTCCAGCTCACCAACTAAAGGTGTCCAAGATTGCTCTGTACTAATATTTTGAGAGACTAAAATTGAAGGGCTATTTCTATAAGTAATATCAAACCTTTGATTATATTCAATAGTTTCAATGACCGTAACTCCATTAGAAGTAGTTAGTATGTCTTCAACAAAGTCGCCATTAACATCATCTTCTCCTGTAACCTTCATATCTATTTTTGAGAACAAATACTGATGATTTTGGTAGAATTCCTCAACAGACTTATTCGATGAAATCCAAGAACTACTATTTATTTTATGCTCAATTGGCAATAAAATTGCTGAATACTCACCAGAAACTTCATTAGTTTCAACAGACACTGAATAGCCACTATAGTCATTAGTTGTTGCATCATTTGGCATTAGTGTAAAACTAACAGAGCCAATTGTATTAGCTGGTTTGTTAAAGCCAACATTTATATCATCTATCAATAGATTATTATACTTATGACCTCCAGAGATACGTCCTCTAAGGGTTTTGTATGTGTTACAGCTAAAATCTGGAAGATTTGCATCGGATTCAAAAGTAAAATCTTGACAGTATTTGCCGTCATTTGAATCATCAGTATCCAAGTCTACTTCATAGAAAAAAGTATGACCATTTTTCTCAAAACTTAAACATTGATTACCAATTGGAACAGATATAGTGAAAGAACCATCTTCTTCAGTCTTAACCTCTCCATTTTCAGTATTCACTCTTTTCCCATTTACTTTAACGAAAACATCCTCAACTCCAATAGGATTAGTGTCTTTGTCTATTAAATCAAATCCAGGTATAACCGATAATCCATCATAATCCAATGTCGATGTAGTTTCTTGAGTTACATCAAATAAAACCTTACCAATTACTGTCTTTGAGGTTAAATCCTGAAAATCAATAGCAGAAAGTAATTGAGAAATATCACCAATGAAGTTTGTTTGTTGAGATGGTAAAAATTCATGAACTACAGAATAATCCTCTTGTATTGTGAATGGGGTAATGGAAAAGTTATTACCATCACTAATATATCTAATATCAGAAATATCATACATTCCGCTAGTAGTGGATTTCCCTAAATTGAGTAGCTCTTCATTATATTCATCAGAATAAAAGTAGTCAACACCTTCTGGGTTTGAATAATTTTGATTTGATCCGAACTCTTGTAAACTCATATGATTTCGATTAAATACATCAATAGTATTGGATGAAATATCATATGAACTATTACCTATCCCTTCATCACCAGTAACGAATAAAACAAGATCATCATCTGAAGTAGATAAAAATTTGAGGCAATTATCTTTTATTTCTTCTGAAGAAAGTGCTCGTTTCCAAACTACAATTTCATCCATTAATCCGTTGAATGAATTTGAAATTAAATCAGAATGAGCTCCGAAAACAAGATTATTATTTTTAGACTCTTCGAATGTAGAGTGATAAACACCTCCTAGAAGTCCATTTACATATAATCTTATACTATCAGAAACAGTCATTGTGACATTATTCCATCTATCGGTATCTTCAAATAGATTTACGTATTCCTCAACATCAGATGTGCTGGTTGCATACTCTTCATATCTAATTTTATTGTCTTTAAAGAAAATATCTGAATGATGCGATGTAGAAAATCTTGAATAAAGATAACCTTCTTCTTCAACTCCTCTCATCCAAAATGATACAGAATATGAGTTTAAATCATCGTCTGTCAAAGAACTAAATGGGCTCTCAATTAAACCATAACTATTATCTAATTTTAATGAGCGATTATTTGTTTGATCATCATTAATTATTGGTTCAACTTTAACATATACTTTTTCAACAGGATTAGATGTTCCGCTATAAATAACTCTACCCGTAACCCTCCCAACAGGTCTTCTAAATCCAACCATATTTGAAGAAACAGTATTTGCTTGTGTGCCCGGATCATCGGGAGATGTAGCGGCGCAATTACCTACATGAGCTTTAATTCTATACTCATATAAAAGGTTAGCCTCACAGTAGTGATCTTCAAAATATTTTTCACCTGTTGATACAGCTCCAATCTCAATCCAAGCAGATTCACCGACACTCCCTAACTGCCTTCTTTCGACAGTATAATGATCGACAACTCCAGAACTATTATTATTCCAAGTGAGATGTACTTTATGAGAATATTCTCCTCTTGATGAACTTAAATCTCTGTTGGGATTTCCTATCTCAAAAAGATCTTGCTGAAGAGTTGGTGAAACTTGCATTTGATTGCCAATAACTTCCTGAAAGAATTGTGAATCATCAAGACTCCAAATATCACAATTACTAGATTGTATGTAATATGTATACTCATTACACAATATTGTTGGATACCAGCTAATTTTATCATCTCCACCGGCGTTATCATAAAATACTAACTGGCCATTTTCAATAATCATTGAATTAATATAGTCTTTATCTAATATAATGGATTCAATTGTAACATTAGGATCAAAAGTGGCATCAGGATCATCTAATAGAGAAGCTCCATCTTCTGGAGATCTAGATTCTCTAAATATTTTGATATTATCAACATTGTTTTCATCTTTAATGTCTGTAAATCTGAGGGTTACATAATCCTCAAATGTAGCGGAAGAAATAGTTACTTCTTGAGGTGTTGGTTTTCGCATACCAACAATTTCTCTTGGCTCAAATGATCTGAAAACTTTACCATCAGTTCGTCTTGCTGTCACAACAGCATACATAGTCGATTGATCAACATTATCATCTAAAGGTAATTCGAAGCCTTCAATTTGAGATTGTGACCCTGAAAGTTCTAAAGGCTCATTATCTGGCCCATGAACTACTGGACTTGATAAATCTGAATTTTCAAAAAAGTACACTCTTTGTGGTAGTACTTTTGTTGCAAAGTTATCTGTATCAAGAGTCATGTTAACAAAACTTAGCTTTTTATTTAGACCTACGTTTTCGTCATCAGTATGAATGAAAATACTATCTTCATTTAATACTATTTTTGTATTATCATATTCATAATCTTCATATGCAAATTTAACCTCGCTATTTATTATTGCTTGAGTTCCCTCTATTGAAAATCCATCACACAATGGAAGTGGTGTTAATATATTTAAAGGTTCATTATCATCAAAAAATGCGATACCAGCACCAGTTGTTTGAATCATTGTCTTATAATTGAATGGATAACCAGGGATATTAGGAGTCGCTTTCACGGTATACAGGTAGCTTTTATCTTGTTGAGCTGTATAGTCAATAAACTTGCCGTTTAAGCCAGGATAATCGCCTGTATTAAGAGATATATAGTGGTCTTCATCAAATTCCTTGATTGGTGATTGATTATTGAATTCTGTATAAGAATAATTTACAATGCTTGGATTTATTCCAGCCAATGGTAAATAATTTAAAACTTGTTTTGGTTCTGAACCTGGATCATCTTGTCTATAGATCGCATAATTCATAGCATCAGTATTTGCTGATGTTAAATGACTCCATTCAATTGTAACATGTTGACCTACATTCTTTGCAATAAGATTATCTACTAAGGGCATAGGATCAGTTGACAATTGAAGCACATTACTAGGTTCAGGCTTACTAGATATTAATCGTTGTATAGCGCAACCTCTATCATATTCTCTATAATACAATTTATAATCAATATTTCTATCGGGTCCTAACATAGTAGAATTGGATTGAGACAATACTGGGTATGAGAATTCTCCCTCTTCAAAATGTCCAAGTGTGCTGGTTACATCATGTAATTGATTATCGCCATAAATTTCGTAGCTCTGAGCTTTAAAGCTAGAGTAATAAGGTGCAGTATTATGACAAGAAGGTAGACTCCCTCCAGTCCCAATTAAATCAATGGTATAGTCATCATTCACATCTTGCATATCTTCAACACCAACTACGTCTCCATAATCAACTTTAAAATTTTCATTATAGGTATAACCATACCATTTAAAATTAAAATCACCATCCAACATTTGTACAGGGAAATTTACCCAATCAAAAGTTAAGGTTCTATAGACACCATCTTGTTTCTCTACTAGGTTATCCATAATAATTCCAGATTTAGCAAGAGCATAATATATCGCTCCGTTATTACCTGTGTGGTATAGCGTTTGATTTACCCATACTGCGTCGGTACATTCACACCACCAACAATTCCAAGCTGAACAATCATATGTGACATAACTCAGGTAAGGAGAATTATAAGGTATACTATAGCTGTCCCTAGCGTCGATAGACCCAATCTCATTCCAATTAGAGGGGATATTAGTTTGGACTTTCATTAAATCTTTCCAACCTGAACCAATATTATATTGTAAAGGATTAGACCAGGATAAATCATCAGGACATTGACCGGGACCTGAGCAATCATAATCTATTACTGTCACAACAGAAATTCTAATCCTATCAACAGCTTTCGCATTATTACCTGAATTAAAAAGGACTTTACCTATTTTAATAATCTCTCCAGCATTTGCCCCATTACCGCTCCAAAACCATTCAAGGTTTTCATCTGTATCAGTTGAAAATGAAGGATTTATACTTTGAGCGAATGATACTATAGAAAAAATAATAGTACAAATAAAAATAAGCTGATACTTTGATGGGGTAAATTTCATCGTTTTAATTTTAATTAATCACCAACGAATATAATCTAAACTTTAGGAACCCGAATTAAAATTTAAGTTATCTAATAAAAATGAGTGACTTCACCTATTTTTTAATTAATCATAAAAAAATATATTGTTGTCCGCTTGTCCGCTTTTTTGCAGTATGCTGAATTGAGATGTAAATGCTAAACATTTAAAAAACCTATTGTAGTGCTTTTCCTCGATGAAAAGAACCAAAAATTATGTCTTCAATTCTTTATTTACGTTCAATTAACTTTAAAATGGCTATCAAAATTAACTCAATAGCGCTCTTGGATTGCTATATTGGAACAGCATTTTGCTACGCTCATTTTATAAGCTTATTTCTCTAAAATAATGGAGGACGGGTGTAAAAAATGAAAGTAAATACTGAAAAGTCAAGATTATTAATGTTTCCTGTAATCAGGCGGGTAAGCATAAAAACAGTGAATTAAATACTTACTATCAATTCAATTTCATAAAACAAAAATAGTATATTTGTTTTTTATTTAAAAAAAAATGAGAACACTAGTATATATATTGCTCATAACTAGCACTGTAGCTCCTTCAATGGCTCAAGAATTATGGTGGCCAACTAGCCAGTCTGAGATCGGTACTGAAATTATACATAATGTATTTGTCCAACTAACTCCTCAAATTCAGATAAATGACGTTTTACTTACTGAAGACGCATTAATTGGGGTCTATTATTTTGATGACTTTGACTCATTAAAATGCGGTGGCTATGTAATTTATTCTCCTGGAATTCCAATAGCATTTCCTGTGTACGGAGACTCTCCTGGAACTGGATTAAAGGATGGTTTTTCAATTGATGAATCATTCCAATGGTTCGTTGAATTAAATGGCTCAAATTACCCAATGGAAGTTACCTACACAATAGGTAGTGAAATGGGATTTATTGATGTCTTCGGAATTGGAATGTTATCAATGGTCACATCATTACAAATCAATTATGACCTAGAGTTAGAAGGCTGTACAGATGCTTTGTATTTAGAATATGATAGTTCTGCAATTATTGACAATGGCTCTTGTGATTTATATGTAATAGAAGGATGTTCAGATATAAATGCACTAAATTATAGTGACTCATTAAATACTTCATGTGTAGATTGCTGTGAATACTATATCCCGGGCTGTACAGTTAGTACTGCCATAAATTACCAAATATTAGCCAACGAAGAAGATAATTCTTGTATATATGATGATAGTTATGTTTTTGAAAGCATGACATTTAAGCAAGAGTATATTCCATTATATTTTCCCGAAGGTTGGGTGTTTTTTGGCTTTACTTGTACTGAATCTGCAGGTGTAGTAACATCTCTTGAAAGCATTGTTGAAAAAGTAATCATTGTAAAAGATAATAATGGATCTGTATACTTACCCGAATTTGGGTTTGATGGTATTGGTGAATTAATTTTCTCTAGTGGTTATCAAATTAAACTTTCAGAACAAGTCAATAATTTTAGTTTTTGCCCTACAATAGTAATGTCTGAAAATGAATTAGAGTATCTAAATTATGGGGATTTTACTGCAGGTGGAATAATATTTTATATAGACTCCACTGGTCAGCATGGATTAGTTGCAGCTATTGAAGATTTAGATGGAGAGTATGAATGGGGTTGTAATGGCTATGAAGTAAATGTTGCTGACAGTCTAGAAGTAGGAACTAGCTATCAAAACACAATAGAGATAATTTCCCAAGGATGTGCAACTGAGAATGAAGATTTAACAGCAGCTCGGGGAACTACAAATTTCATTTCTGAGGGGTATAGTGATTGGTATCTCCCTTCAAAAAATGAACTTAAAGAAATGTATGATAAAATAGGCACCACTGCTAACTTTAATAATGATGGATTGGTTATTCTCAATTACTGGTCTTCATCTGAGCATAGCGATAATTCTGCTTGGAGTGTTGATTTCTCGAATGGAAATAAAAATTTCATTCCTAAAAATGATCTATTAAAAGCTCGAGCAATTAGGGCTTTTTAAAAAATAGGACCCAGTAATTACGTCATCTAGAAACACAATTAACATATTTACTATCTTTATGGTGTCTAACCACAAAGACGTCCTCTTGTTTAGAAGCGACAAAAAGCACCTACAACTCTCTAATTGCTTCGTTTTCCTAGCTCCACTTGTTGGTCCTCGTTCGAACCCCTTTTCATTTAGACTTGAAGAAGTTTAGGAGCTAATAATCCGATAAATTTTTGTGTAAAGTTTTTCATCATCTGAGGGTGTTTAAACTCAAGTGTTAAATATACAAAAAAACCTACTGGATATAGCTGGCGCTAACTATACTTGAAGTCTATAATAGATTAGACGATTACGGTCCTACTAATCTCTTTGAGCTTTTCGGTTTGCTGGCTCGCATGCCTTAGCAGTTATAGTACAAATGCTTAGCAAATATGAATAATATTGGTTACACAATATTATTAGGTGTTACCGGATTGAAATACTTTCTGTA
>TARA_B110000902_G_scaffold44232_1_pt1 | contig 28078 bp, 23 predicted proteins | sample TARA_B110000902 | Tara Oceans TARA_B110000902 (sample SAMEA4398009) | marine metagenome | biome: Polar Biome; feature: [SRF] surface water layer (ENVO:00010504); material: water (ENVO:00002006), including particulate matter (ENVO:01000060) such as... | depth 5 m | reverse complement strand
TCCCATTCTGGATCTACACTCGGTAAATCAATGATAAGGTGCGAGATACCAGCAGCTACAATATTTTTCATGTCGGTAGGGTGTAGACACGGTGTGTCCGTCCCAGAGTAGTCTCTGTTTAGTTTGCTGATAGTATTGGGTAGTGTTCTTATGATGAGTGCTTTTACGCTAGACAAAACATCAAAGTCTATTGGGCTGAAATCTAAGTATCTTGGATCTTCTTCTTTAGGTGTCAAGGTGTGTAGTTCAGTTAACATAAAACTATCTTTAATACAGTCGTTTACAAAGTAATCCTCATCGGATATGTGACCCAAGCACTCTGTATGCGTACTATTCCCGTGAGGTGTAAAAGTAATAGTCTCTAAATTACAAGGACCTCCTTTGTCTTTTCTTCCAATAAAATCACCGTCCTGGTAATTACGGTACATGGCTCCAGGAATATTAAAACTAGATACGCTGTGCTCTCGACGCACGCTTATACTAATATTCAACGGTTTAGATAGATCTGCTTGTCGAGTGGTGCTTAGATGATCGAATGTTAAAATCACGATGGCAAAAATACTTTTTTAGGTGATTTTAAGTTGTCTTAAGTAACTTCGAACACTAATATTTTGAGATTAAATAATTACGAAATTAAAAAAGTACTAAAGGTAGTACTCTTAGTTTTTGCCTTTCTTATCGGTTTCTTCTCCTTGTGGTATACCAATAACTTGGTAGACAAGCTAGCTACACGAGAAAGAGAAAAAATTGCAACGTGGGCAGATGCTACACGTATACTTGCTACCTCAGACTTAGAAGGGGATGTCAACTTTCTGTTGAAGATAATAGAGGCAAATACAACCATTCCTGTGGTACTTACCAATGCAGAAGGTGTCGTCAACGGACAAAAAAATTTAGATTCTTCGGGATACAGTGGTACTGATTTTATGGCACAGACTATACGTGGTATGAAGGAGAAGAATGAACCTCTAGAGATAGAATACATAAAAGGTCAGACCATTACAATCTATTATGGCAACAGCAAACTGCTCAATCAACTGCGTATTTACCCATACTTCCAATTGGGTATAATTGGTTTGTTTTTAGCCATAAGTTACTTTGCTTTCAGCTACAGCCGTACCAGCGAGCAAAACAAAGTATGGGCGGGCATGAGCAAAGAGACCGCTCACCAGCTGGGTACACCTATATCTTCGCTCATGGGGTGGATAGACTACATAAAAGAAAGCGATGCTCATGTATCTCCCAAGGTACTCAAAGAGATGGAGCACGATATGGAACGGCTTGGTCTCATCACAGAGCGATTTTCAAAAATAGGTTCTGAGCCATCACTCACGGAGTATGATTTATTAGAAGTATTGGACGAAAGTGTTTCGTATATAAATGCCCGTACCTCAGAGAAGGTAAGTATTACTATAGCAGATGTAGAGAAGTTTAAAGGCATTCGAGTAGCAGTAAACAAGCCATTATTTGCTTGGGTAGTAGAAAACCTATGTAAAAATGCTGTGGACGCCATGGAAGGGCAAGGTGAAATATGGTTTGAGATAGCTGGAATAGGAGATGAGCAAATACAATTTGATGTAGTAGATACGGGCAAAGGAGTACCAAGTAACAAACAAAAGACCATATTCAAACCTGGCTATACCACCAAAAAACGGGGTTGGGGTCTAGGACTATCGCTAGTGAAACGAATCATACAAAATTACCACAATGGCAAGATATATGTAAAAGACAGTGCTGTTGGTAAAGGCACTCGATTTCGAATAGAATTACGAAGGGCTTAATTTTTTGTTTATATCTCTATCAACTTTGATTATGCTAATGGTAAGGTTGTGAACTTACCTTCGTACTTAGAAATAAAGAAAAATTATGGCATTAGAATTTTCAGATTCAAATTTTGAACAAGAAGTATTAAACAGTGACACTCCAGTATTAGTTGATTTTTGGGCTGAGTGGTGTGGACCATGTAGAATGATAGGACCGTTGGTAGAAGAATTGGCTACAGAGTATGAGGGCAAAGCCAAAATTGGCAAAATGAATATAGACAACAATCCAGGTACTCCAATGAAGTATGGTGTGAGAAGTATTCCAACGCTATTGGTATTTAAAAATGGTGAAGTAGTAGATAAAATAGTAGGTGCAGTACCTAAAGTGACTATTGCTGGTAAAATAGACGGACAATTAGCATAAGCTAGTCCTTAGAAAATCGTAATATTGAGCGGTGTTACTCGTTAAAGAGGAACACCGCTTTTTTATGCCTATACGTCCACAAGATATATTACACACTGGAAACCTAGAGTTGCTTGCCAAAAAAGCAATAGAAGGGTTTATTACTGGGTTTCATAAGAGCCCTTTTCATGGATTCTCTGTAGAATTTGCAGAACACAGGCAATACAATCCGGGTGATAGTACCAAAAACATTGATTGGAAATTATACGGCAGGACAGATAAATTATACAACAAAAGATTTGATGAGGAGACGAACCTGCGTTGTCAGTTTCTCATAGATATATCGCCAAGCATGCAAGTGGCTCAAAAAAATGAGCTGAGTAAGTTGCAGTTTTCGGTATGGGCTACGGCAGTGTTCTCACAAATACTCAAGAAACAACGTGACGCCAGCGGTATCTGTTTTTTTGATGAGAGCATTAAAGAATATACTAAAATAGCCTCATCTTCTAGACATTACAAAGAGCTCATTTATACACTAGAGACCTACCTAACACACAAAACGGAGCAAAAGTCTACCAATATTGCAGAAGCTCTACATACTATCGCGGCACAGATACACCGAAGAAGTATGGTTGTGTTATTTACTGATTTTTTTGAAAAAGATAGAGATTTAGAAAAGATATTTGACGCTATAAAGCACTTAAAACATAACAAACACGAGGTTATTGTCTTTCATACTTTACACCATAAGAGTGAGTTAGACTTTGATTTCAGTAATACACCTTTGACTTTTGAAGATGCCGAAACAGGAGAACAAGTAAAAGTGCAGCCAGCAGATGTAAAGGAACAGTATATTGATGCGGTTACCGCTTACAAGGCGGACATCAAATCGAAACTAAATCAGTATAAAATAGATTACGTAGAGGCAGATACTTCTGAGGGAATAGAAAAAGCATTAATCTCATTTTTAGTAAAACGCAAACGAATGAATCGCTAATTCAAAAATAATAAAGGAGGTAGTATTCAGTAAATATAAGCACCGTGGTGGATGTTTCTGCCTAGGGGAGATAGTATTTTGTACTTACTGCATATTTTTGTTTGATAGATTAAGAAAGGGATTATTTTTGCACCCGCTTAACAGATAGGAATTCGTTTCTTATTTGCTGACGATCACGGAGAAATGGCAGAGTGGTCGAACGCACTGGTCTTGAAAACCAGCGTACCGCGAGGTACCGGGGGTTCGAATCCCTCTTTCTCCGCATACAATCAAGGTCTAGCTATTTAGCTAGACCTTTTTTTTGACCCGTTTCTAGTATATAGGAATTTCTAATGTGTCAACATCAGATTTGTAGTCTCCCGCTTTGTCAATACTTCTGTTTAACTCAAATCCAATAAGCACCACAAAGCAATTGACATAGATGAGGATCATGAGTACCAGCAAGGTTCCTACAGAACCATAAAGTTTATTGTAGGAGTTAAAATTTTCTACATACAGCCTAAACCCATAGGTACTTACTATACTAAGTAGGGTTGCAACCGTACTGCCAGCAGAAAAAAAACGCCATTTTTTTCCCTTGTTACTCCCAAAAAAATAGAGCGAACTGAAAATGAAGTATACTAAAGATACCGTAAGAATATACTCGACTGCGGTAAGGACAAATTTTATAAACCTATCGCTTAAGGCCACCTTACCTTCGAGCAAGTTAAAACCATAATTGAATGTTATGGACAGTAATACTGTGGTTATAAGAAGAGATACTACTAAAAAAAGGAGAATAACGCTTTTCAACCTGATGTCGAACCAATTGCGTTGCAACTTCGATGCTATTCCAGTATCAAACGCTGCCAGCATACTCGCAAAACCATTGCTAGAAAAGTATAACGCTGCGATGAAACCAAAGGATAATAGACCTGCATTTTGATTCGTAATTATATCTGCTATGGTACCATCTACAAAAGCAAACGTCTTCTGTGGCAGGAATTTTTCAATAAAAGCTGTTATAAGATCCTCAAGATTTTCAATTGGGATATAGGGTATAAGCGTAAATAGGAAAATGATGAGCGGAAAAATGGCAATGAAAAAGTTAAATGCTAGCGAGGAAGCACGTAGATTAAGGTCTTCTTTAAAAAGACCATTTACAAAAAACTTACCTACGTGATATATAGACTTGCCTTTAAAACCGGGCAAACTTACCTGAGCTAGCTTCTTATCCAAAAAGAGGTCAAATAATTGGAGTTTAGATATAATATTTCTCTTAATTTTCAATGTATATAAGGTTGCAAATAACAAGAATTAAATAGTTTTGCCATAATTAAGTTTTATGAGCAAAATACATAATTTTTCCGCAGGACCAGCCATCCTTCCCCAAGAGGTTATTCAAAACTGTGCAGATGCAATCTTAAACTTCGCAGGAACCAATTTGTCTCTCATTGAAGTATCTCACCGTAGTAAAGAATATGTAGCCGTAATGGATGAAGCTCGTAGTTTGGTGAAAAAAATAATGAAACTAGATGATAGCTACGAAGTGGTTTATCTACAAGGTGGTGCAAGTACTCAGTTTCTAATGACTGTAATGAACTTACTCGAGACCAAAGCAGCCTATACCAATACAGGTACTTGGGCTAAGAAAGCCATTAAGGAGGCAAAGGCCTTTGGAACTGTAGACGTTCTTGGATCGTCAGAAGACCAAAACTTTAATTTCATACCTAAGGACTTTACGATTACCGCAGAGTATGATTATTTTCATTGTACCTCCAACAATACCATCTGTGGTACGCAGATGCAATCATTTCCCGATTGCCCTACCAGTTTGGTATGTGATATGAGTTCAGATATTTTTAGTCGTCAGCTTGATTTTACTCAATTTGACTTGATATACGCCGGTGCTCAGAAAAACATGGGACCTGCCGGAACTACGCTAGTAGTTATCAAAAAAAGCATATTGGGTAAGGTAAGCCGTTATATACCTACTATGCTCGACTATAACACGCATATATCCAAGGATTCGATGTTCAATACTCCACCTGTGTTTGCTGTATATGGATGTTTACAAACATTAAAGTGGATAGACAAACAAGGTTTACAGCATATAGAAAAAGCAAATACAGCAAAAGCTGATTTACTCTATAACGAAATCGATAATAATCCTTTGTTTGAAGGTACAGCAGCTACTGAAGATAGATCTAAAATGAACATTACGTTCGTTTTAAAAGACGATAGTAGAAACGATGATTTCTTGAATGCATGTGCAGATGCGAATATTAGTGGTATCAAAGGACATAGAAGTGTTGGTGGTTTTAGAGCAAGTATGTACAACGCACTCGGTTTAGACAGTGTTCAAGTATTAGTAAACGTAATTAAGAATTTTAAATAATATATACATGAGAATACTCATAAACGACGGACTACACCCTGCAGGACTGCAATTGCTTAAAGATGCAGGACACGATATAGACACCAATAATATTCCACAAGAAGAATTATTAACCAAGCTAAACGAATACGATGCTATCTTGGTACGAAGTGCCACAAAGGTACGTAGAGATCTAATGGATGCCGCTCCCAATCTTAAGCTTGTAGGTAGAGGTGGTGTAGGTTTAGACAATATTGATCTAGATGCAGCAAAGGAGAAAAACATTGCTGTGTTCAATACACCAGCTGCTTCATCTCGTTCTGTAGCAGAATTGGCCATTGGGCATCTATTTGGTATAGTGCGTTCTTTACCCATGGTAAACAAGGCAATGTCATTGGATGGAGTCACGGACTTCAAGGCATTGAAAAAAGTGGCAAGCAAAGGAATTGAACTTCAAGGAAAAACGTTGGGGCTAATTGGTTTTGGAAGAATAGGACGTGAGACTGCAAGTATTGCTTTAGGATGTGGAATGAAAATTATTGCATTCGATCCATATACAGACGAAGGAGAAGTGACCATTAATTTGCATCCAGATTACGACACTAACCTTAAAATAAACGTTAAAACAATAAGCAAAGACGAGCTTTTAGCACAGGCAGATTTCATTAGTTTGCATATACCCGGTGGTCAAGGATATGTATTGAATACCGAAGATTTTGCTAAAATGAAAGACGGCGTAGGCATCGTAAATTGTGCTCGCGGCGGAACCATAAGCGAAGATGCAATGCTTAAAGCGATAGACCAGGGCAAAGTAAAGTATGTTGCCACAGATGTGTTTGAACAGGAACCACCCGTAGACGAAAGAATTTTACGCATGGATGCAGTAGGATTAAGTCCACACATTGGTGCGAGTACTGGGGAAGCTCAAAAACGAGTAGGTGTTGAGCTTGCAGAAAAAATTATCGATTTTTTTAAATAGCAATTAGTGCCAAAAATATTCCCGTTCAAAGCACTGCGTCCTACATCAGATTATGTAGGTATGGTCACTGCTAAGTCTACTGATTTCCCAAATCAAGAAGATTTAGTACATGAAATTCGACTAAACTCATTTACCTTTCATCACGTTACAAAGAGTCATCTAAGTTATAGTGGTGCTTTTCAAGAGCCTGAGAAATTTCTACCTTTTGCCTCACAATATATTCAATCGATGAAGACAAAAGGTGTGTTTATGAAGGAAGATGAACCTGCTTTTTATGTCTATGAACAGATACGCAAAGACGGTAAGTCATTTAAGGGAATCATTGCTCTTTGCTCTATAGACGATTACAAAAACAACAATATCAAGAAGCATGAAGAGATAAGACCCAGTCGCTTAAAGTTTTTGGTAGAGCTCTTCAAAACTACAAAAGTGATGGGCGAGCCAACACTTTTGGCATATAACGGTATAGTCCCGCTTGAAGAAGTGGCTAAAGAAGATGTTTTTTCATTTTTAACTGTTGATGAGAAAAAACATATTGTACAGAAAATAACTCAACCAGAGGATATTGCTAAGATAGAAAAGGCGATGACTGCTATAGATTCTTTTTATATTGCAGACGGTCATCATAGATCGGCATCTACAGAGGAATTTAATAGGAAGGTAAATAGATTGCAAAATGATCGAACTATGTGCTTTATTGTGCAAGAGGATCAGTTGGAAATATCCCCTTTTCACAGACTTATAAAACCGGTATCACCTATTGTAGAAGATACACTTATAGCTGGATTATCGGCACATTTTATAGTAAGTAAATCTGCGAAATCTTTGTATGAAGTGCAAGAGAAAAACACCTTTGGTATCTATACCAATAAGCAATGGTATAATCTCAAACTAAAAGCTGAAACCGCTATGATGGATGTTGATATTATAGAGCAGTATATAGTAAGAGAAATATACGGTATAGTAGATAGCAAGACGGACAGTCAAATATCATTTCATCCGCATACATCTGGTGAGCAGATGATGTGTGGTTTGGTAAATGATGGCACCTACGCTGTTGCTATTACCAATAAGGCGTGTTCATTTGAAGAGGTACGAAACGTATCAGATGCAGGCAAAACACTGCCTCCCAAGTCTACCTATATAGAACCCAAGCTTCGTGCAGGAATGATTATTCAGGAGTTTGAAGTCATCAAAAAGTAGACACATAAAAAAAACACAGATTGTATAATCTGTGTTTTTTTTTATGCCCAAGGGCTAAAGTCTCTTAAATCGCTATTTGCTAAGCTAAAGCTACTTTCTTACTCGTTGCTAGTTGATATACTAGATATATACTGCAGCTAAATATTATTTGGCTAACAAGTGTTGCTCTGAAAAATGGTAAAGCCATTTCGTACGAAGTCATTAAACCAGCAAAGTCTTTTGAATATTGTGGCATTAGCATCCAAGAACCTGCATTCGAAATCAGAAAGAAGGCAACTGCTGCTAAAATACTACCTCCGAAAACTTTCGTGAGAGATGGATTTTTGCGAAAAAATATTCCTACACCGATTATAGCGGCAAATGAAGCATATACAAAAAAGAAGTTTGCACTAAATAAATACTCTGCATACATAGGGGAGGAGAGACCCATTATTGCATCACCCAAAAATAAAGCTGCGAACGGAAGAACCCAAGACCACAATTTTTTAGCGGCTAGCATTCCACCCATTAATGCTACAGCACCCATAGGATTGAAATTTGGAATATTAAAAACTGAGCGTACAACTACTAAGGCTAATAGAACTACTGCGAGTATGATTATGTCTGTCTTTTTCATCTAATTGTTAAATACTACGCAAAGGTAAAAATCTTTCGGATATAGCGTGTCAGGTCATTGTGTCGCAGTATTAATAATTGTTAATTAAATAATCGTAATAGCCTATAAATCAATAACTAACGGAACTTGTAGGAAGTTTATTTTAGGTGCATAATTTAATAATTTAAAGACAATGTTTAACAAATGTTAATTTAACAAATGTTAATAGTTTTACATTTGTTAATAGATTCATGAGCATAAATAATCGCGTAGAACAAATAATAAAGAAGACAACTACAAGTAAGTCTGCCTTTTCTAAGACCACAGGTATAAGCACCGTAATACTGTCTCACATTAGTAGCGGTAGAAATAAGGTGAGCGTTACCGCTGTAGAGCAAATTCTCATAGCTTATCCCAAAGTAAACGCTGAATGGTTACTCCTAGGCAAAGGGCAGATGTTTAAAGATGGAATAGAAACAGAGACAACAGATATGTTAGCGTACCAGATACAGCAACTTGGCGAGGAGTTAGATAGATACCATAAATCAGCAAACGGTAAGCTAACAAAGTTGTTATCTACCTTAGAAGATCTGAAGGCCTGAGTATAAGGTTAAGTTGAACACGTATATCTATATTGCCAAACACAAAATGAGAAAATTGTTAACTGTACTATCCGCTTTATTTGTTGTGGTTGCTACTGCTTCCACAGAACCGAGTAAAGCTATTATTAAAGACCACCTAACCGCTGCCATTGCTAAGCAAGGTTTTGTACCTCAATTTAGAATAACCAATACGGTAGGCACTAGTTCTGGAGCACAAGCTGTGTATGGCGTGCAGACGCATAATGGAATTGATGTTTTCAGATCAAACTTCGTAATAACAATGAATCAAGATAAAGTCCTTGAGGTAAACCAGAACTTTATTGTGAATGTCGAAAATCTAATTCAATCAGAACGATTTGGCTTATCAGCTTCAGAAGCACTCAATGTTTTGGTTAAAACAAAAACCAAAGTGGCTACTTCAAACTTGCAAGAATTCTCTCGTGGGTTCTATGAGTTGAATAATTCTGTTTTGTCGGATGAAACAATAAGATTGCAGAAACTATGGGTGCTTGTAGGAAAGGTTGTAGTACCTGCTTACAATGTGTCCCTCTATGACAAAGATCATAAACATTGGTTTAATACCAGAATAGATGCAAGTAATGGTGCTATATTGAATCAGAACGATTGGGTAGTTTCCTGTCAGCTTCATTCTTTTGGAAAAGCGATCACTACACATCTTCCTTATGCTCCATTACAAACGGGCATTAACGTAAAGAACAAAAAGATGGCAAGTTCATCTTACAACGTGTTTGCAATGCCTACAGAGAGCCCAAACCATGGTGTTAGAACAATTGTACTCGATCCAGATGATGCAGACGCATCACCTTTTGGTTGGCATGATACGAATGGTGCAACAGGTCCTGAGTACAGCATTACCCGCGGGAACAATGTGTATGCAAGTGAAGATAAAGACGATGATAATATTCCAGGTACAAGTCCGAATGGAGGTAGTACGTTAACCTTTAATAACACATTTGATATAAACCAAAGTGCAGCGTTATATACCGACGCAGCTATTACCAATCTTTTTTATTGGAATAATGTAATCCACGATGTATGGTGGCACTATGGTTTTGATGAGCAATCTGGAAACTTTCAAGTAAACAACTATGGTAATGGTGGACTAGGTAGTGATCATTTAAATGCAGATGCTCAAGACGGAAGTGGTACTAATAATGCGAATATGGCTACTCCTCCAGATGGAACAAGCCCAAGAATGCAGATGTTTCTATGGAATACCTCGGCTCCAAGCGACTATTTGCAGGTTAACGCTCCAAGCAGTATCAGCGGTAAGAAAAGCAGTAACAGAGCATCCTTTGGGCCACAATTAACTGGGACACCAATCACCGGCAATTTGGTGCTTGTACAAGATGGATCGGTAGAATCAGACAAAGGTTGTCAGTCGTTAACCAATGCAGCGGCTATCAATGGTAATATTGCTTTAGTAGAACGTAGGAGCTGTACCTTTGTGTTAAAGGTGAAAAATGCCCAAGATGCAGGAGCTATTGCTGTAGTAATATACAGTGATGACAACAATCCTATACTAATGGGAGGCACCGACAACACAATCAATATACCTAGTGTAATAATTGGAAATACCGACGGTATAGCTATTAAGAATTTGCTTGCTACACAAACAGTAAGTGTGAGTCTGTACGACTCTAGTGTGGTAGCTACCAATACATTCGACTCTGATTTTGATAATGGAGTGATAGCTCACGAGTTTGGTCATGGAATAAGCAATAGGCTTACTGGTGGGCCGGCTGCAAGCGGTTGCCTCAGTAATGAAGAGCAAATGGGTGAGGGTTGGAGTGACTTCTTTGGTTTGGTGATGACGCATGAAGCTGGAGACTCTGGTACTGACTCTAGAGGAATAGGAACATATGTGACGAATGAAGCCGTAACAGGTGGAGGTATAAGACCTTACCCTTACTCTACACGTATTGCTACTAGCCCTTATACGTATGACGATATTAAGACTTTCTCTGTACCACATGGAGTAGGCAGTGTATGGTGCAGTATGTTGTGGGATTTGTATTGGTCTATGATAGGCAAGTATGGTTATAATGCAGACATCTATAGAGGCACTGGAGGCAATAATATGGCCATGCAGTTAGTCATAGACGGGCTCAAATTACAAAACTGCAATCCCGGATTTGAAGATGGAAGAGATGCAATTATACTAGCAGATAAGCTAAATAATAATGGAGAAAACGAACTGCTCATTTGGCAAGTATTTGCTAGAAGAGGCTTGGGAGCAGACGCAGATCAAGGAAGCAGCGATGATAGAAGTGATGGAGAAGAAGATTTTAGCATTCCGGCGTATTTACTAGGAGATATATTATTGTCTAAAACGGCACCACGAAGAGCTGATAACGATAGTAACTTGGTATACACCATTGGTGCTGCTAATAAGACACAAAGGACAATTAAGAATATCACCTTACTAGATACATTGGATGATAATGTGACGTTAGATATTGCAAGCTTAGGTTGCGGAGCAACTTTTGCCAATGGAATAATCACATTGGAAATAGACAGCTTGCAATCCAATGATTCATTGATATGTACGTATAGTGTCCTGCCAAATTTCAATCAATGGACTACAGTTGTTTTTGAAGATGACATAGAAAATGGAAGCAATAATTGGACGACAAATGCGGCGGCCGGAGCCAATGGTTTTATTATCACTTCTACTCGACAAAATAGTGGTGCAAGCAGCTGGTACGCAGTGAATGAAGAGTCTGAGAGTGACTACACTGTTTCTAGACCATTTGATTTGACGGATATAAGTAACCCTGTGTTGAGCTTCTCTCATTGGTACATGACGGAGAAAACATGGGATGGTGCAGTAGTAGAAATAGGAGTAGGCGGTACGTGGACAGATGCTGGGCCATTTTTCATAGAAAACGGGTACAATGATGAGATTCAAATTAATCCTGTGAGTGCCATTTCTGGCAGAAACGCATTTTCTGGAAATAGCGACTCGTTTCTTACCTCTACTATAGATTTGAGCTCATTTGCTGGTCAGTCTATAGATGTTCGGTTTAGATTGGCGAGTGACGGCGGTGCAGGAGCCGAAGGTTGGTACATAGATGATGTTAAGTTGTTTGATGCAGTGATACTTACCAATTTTGTGTCAGCTACATACGATATAGACAGGTCGCAACGCTCTGGTGCCTTAAGCTTCGTGTACGGTATAGAGGAAGATAAGACAAGTGTGGAGAGATTAGCCGCGGCGAATTGGGAGATTTATCCTAATCCAGCAACAGACTTTGTGCATATTACAGCTAAAAGCAATGTTGCTTATAGCTATGAGCTTAAATCGGTATCGGGAAAGGTGTTATTGAAATCTGAAGCGACCGGTGACATACGTTTAGACACAAAAGCACTAAGTGCCGGAGTATATCTGTTGCAGGTGGCTCAGTTGAATGGTACCTTGGCAAACTATAAGATTCTCCTGGAATAAGTGAAGCTAAAGAAATGTCTTAGAAAGATTTATTTACGCGTATTTATTTCGTCACGTAAGACTGCCGCATAGTCATAATCCTCTAACTGAATAGCTTTTTCAAGCTCTTTATTAAGTTGACTGATTGTCATTGAATTCAAACTATTCGGTTCGGCTGGTTTTACTTTTTCTTCAGCAATGTGACTAGGTTCATCGAGTTCGTCATCTTGGTTTTCATATTCCACACCTGCATCATCAAGTATGTTTTTGTAGGTGTAAATATTGCACTTTGCCCTTAAGGCAAGTGCAATGGCATCGCTGGTACGCGAATCTATAGCATGTTCTATACCATTTTGTACTGTTATTAGTTTAGCATAGAAAACACCTTCTTTCAAATTGTCAATAACTACCTCTGTTATTTCGATACCAAATTTTACCATGGTCTCAAACATCAGATCATGCGTGAGTGGACGCTGTGGTGCTAGCCCTTCTATTACCAATGCGATAGACTGAGCCTCGTAGCTTCCTATTACAATAGGAAGTTTCAGTATACCTTCTTCCTCACCCAGTATTAGCGTATAGCTATTGCGTTGAGAGTGACCGGCAGTTAGACCGATTATATTAAGTTGTATTTTTTCGTCCATAGGAAAATCTAAAGAGTTACGACTGACCTCTTACTTCTTTTACTCTCTTGAGTAATTTTGGTAATACTTCAAATGCATCTCCCACAATTCCGTAGTCTGCAGCTTTGAAAAATGGAGCTTCAGGATCTGTATTTATTACACAAATGACCTTACTACTACTTACGCCAGCGAGGTGCTGTATCGCTCCAGATATACCTGCTGCTATATACAGATTTGGCACTATTGTAATGCCTGTTTGTCCTACGTGTTCGCTGTGGGGTCTCCACTCCATGTCACTTACTGGCTTGCTACACGCTGTAGCCGCACCCAGTGCATCTGCCAAATCCTCTACCAGGTTCCAATTTTCAGGTCCTTTTAGACCTCTACCTGCAGATATTACAAGCTCTGCTTCTGTCAATGGCACTTTCCCAGTTTCTTTATTGGTAGATATAATAGTGCTGTTTACATCACTACCTGAAACAGATGTAGAAGCTTCTTCAACGCTTACATCGCTACCATCTCTTGCTATCTTGTATGAGTTGGGTATAACAGTAAGCACTTTTTTATCCTGATTGATACTTACATGAGCAATAGCTTTACTCGAAAAAGTAGTTTTCTTTACTGTAAAACCTCCATCAGTATCTGCCATATCTACTATTCCTGTTACCAGTGCAGCATCTTGTTTTACTGCACAAAGAGGAGCAATGGATTTTCCATTGTATGTTTGAGAAAGTACTAACACGTTTCCGCTATGAGCTTCAGAAACTTCACTAAGTACCTTAGCAAATGCTTGTGGATTGAAAGTAGCTAGAGCATCACTTACTACATGCACATGATTATCTGCACCAAATGTCCCTAGATTTTCGTCTCCTTTATTTCCTATAGAAACAGCCAAACAAGTTGTCCCTAGTTTATTTGCCAAGTCTTTGCCGTAGGTTACAGCCTCAAAACTTGATTTCTTATATAGTCCGTTATCGCTTTCTGCGTATACTATTACTGCCATCTCCTAAAATAATTTTTCTTCGTTGTGTAATATATCTATCAATTGCTCTGCATCTGCTGCATCTATCATCTTCACGCCGCCTTTTACAGGAGGAAGTTCATACTTAGCAACGCTTGTGTAGTCGTATTTATCTGTCGCAGCCACAACGTTCAATGGTTTGCTACGTGCTTGCATGATGCCTCTCATATTTGGTATACGGGGCTCGCATAGGTCTTTTTGAGCACTCACTACGCAGGGTAGCGGTGCAGATACCGTTTCTCTACCACCATCTATATCTCTAGTCGCAGTCACTATATTATCTGCCACATCTATAGAGGTAGCCACATTTATGACTGGCCATTCGAGCATTTCTGCTACAAGACCCTGTACTTGTCCTCCGTTGTAGTCTATAGACTCACGACCGGTGAGCACCAAGTCATATTCCCCTAGTTTTGCCTGTTCGGCTATTTGAGCTGCAACGTACATTCCGTCTTTAGCACTTCCGTCTACACGAATAGCATCACCAGCACCCATAGCTAGGGCTTTCCTAATGATAGGATCTGCATCTGCTTCTCCTACTGTGATTACGGTAACAGAACCTGCACTAGCCTCAGTTAATTCTAACGCTCTAGTTAGAGCCAGCTCGTCATATGGATTTATTATGAACTGAACACCAGCCTTGTTAAACTGTGTATCTCCATCGGTAAAAGTGATTTTGGTAGTAGTATCTGGTACTACACTCACGCATACTAATATTTTCATTCTAAAAAATTGTATTAAAATTGGAGCACAAAAGTACGGATAAATAGCTGAAAAAGATGTCAAGTAACGCCAGAATAGAGCAGATTAAAACCTTTTTAAATGAAACACCAGAAGATGCTTTTTTGCTCTATGCTCTTGCAACAGAGCACGTATCTCTTGGTAATGATGATGAAGCACTACTGCTATATCTGAATCTGGTAGCAAAGCAACCTGATTATTTTGCAACGTACTACCATTTAGGTAAATTGTATGAACGTATAAGTGAAGACGATGAAGCAGAGAAAATTTACGAACAAGGTTTAGCTGTAACTAAGCGACTAGGCCAAAAACACGCTCATGGAGAGTTGAGAGGAGCCTACGAAGAGTTGACATTTTGAGATTGCTATTTGTGCGATACGCCTGCTGAAATGTAAGAGATTCTGTAACTCAATACCTGCTAAGTAGCTTGTCGGTAATCTGTTTGGTTCTAATACATGTTTATTCAACCTAACAGCCACTGTAGGCTATCGCAGGATTACTAGTGTCATTCCCTTGATGCAATAGTCTGCGGTATTATATTTGTCCGATCAATGGACGATTTTCAATCAAAAGATCCGAATTTTAAAAAGAAAATAAGGGAGCGTTTAAGCGGGCAGCACTTTATGCATCATATGGGTTTTGATTTGTCTGAGATAGAGGCAGGCAAAATAGTAGGAGAGATGCCTATAGAAAAAATACACTTGCAACAGTATGGCTTTGTACACGGTGGAGTTTCTGCAACAATACTGGATATAGTCATGGGTTTTGCGGCATATACGCTTATGCCAGTAGATAAGGGTGTGGTTACAGCAAACATTAGTGTAGATTACTTGCATCCGGGAGATGGAGATACCATACTAGCCATCGGTGAAGTAGAGAAACCAGGAAAAAAAATGGTATTTACTACTGGAGAGGTATTTGTTGTGAAAGATGGTGTAAGGAAGAAAATAGCCTCTGCTAGAGCAGTAATGGCGGTGATAGACACAAAATAAGCTTGTGTAGTTAACTTCGGTATGAATAACTATACATTTGCACTGCTTTTATGAAAATATTAATCGCTGGAGGCGGAGAAGTTGGGTATCACCTTGCGAGGTTACTTACCAAGGAGTCACATTCCATAGTTTTAATAGATACACGGGCCAAAGTGCTACACCGTGCTGATGCTGAGATGGATCTACTCACGGTACATGGCAGTGCTTATTCGTTGAGCATACTGGATAAGGCGGGAATTGCAGATGCAGATTTACTCATAGCAGTTACCTCATCAGAAACCACCAACCTTACCATTGCTACTTTAGGAAAACAACTGGGTGCTAAAAAGACAATAGCACGTGTAAATAATTCAGAATTTTTAAAACTACGCGATAGACTTGACCTAGAAGGGATGGGTATTGATGTTATCATTAGTCCGGAGGATTTAGCCTCAAAAGAAATCATACGACTCTTAAGACGATCTTCATTCAGTAATGCCTTCGATTTCGAATTTGGTAAACTCACGCTTTTGGGTGTCTACTTGCAAAAGGAAAGTAAGCTTATAAATAAGACTGTAAACGCGTGCAAAGAGTACAATAAGGAAAAATACTACAAGACCATCGCCATAGAACGCAGTGGTGAACCTATTATTCCAGATGACGATTTTGTGTACGAAGAGAATGATCACGTATTTTTCCTGTGTTTGCCTGCAGGTATAGAACAGATTAGAGAAGTATCTGGAAAGACCAAACATGAAGTAAAAAACGTCATGATAATGGGAGGCGGCAATGTGGGATACAATACTGCCAAAAAGATCAGTCGTAGGAAGAATGTTAAACTCATAGAATCTAATACGGAGAGATGCAATGAGTTAGCAGATGATTTGCCTGAAACGCTCATCATAAACGACGATGGTCACGATGTGCACCTATTGGAAGATGAAAACATATCAGATATGGATGCATTTATTGCTGTAACAGGGAATTCGGAAACCAACATAATGAGTTGTTTGGTTGCCAAAAATCATGGCGTAGAAAAAACAATAGCCATGGTAGAGAATATGGATTATATAAATCTGTCACAAACAATTGGTATTGATACACTTATCAATAAAAAACTCATTGCAGCAAACAACATATTTAGGTATGTAAGACAAGCAGATATTATTAATATTGCGGGTATACATGGACTAGATGCTGAGGTAATAGAAATACATGTAAGCGAGAATGCCAAAGCAACGAAAGTGCCAATAGGAGAGATGCAGTTGCCAAAAGATGCCACTATAGGTGGGATAATACGAAATAATGGAGCCTGGATTGCCGAGCCAGACTTTCAAATAATGGCCAATGACAAGGTTGTGATTTTTGCATTGCCATCGTGCATTAAGAAAACACTAGAGCATTTCAGCTAAGGGGATGTTTCACTTCAGAGCAATATTTCATATTTTGGGTCTCTTGATGATCCTCAATGGCATATTTATGGCAAGTATATTGCCTGTATGTTGGATACAAGAATCAGGAGACTTCAATGATCTTCTAATTTCCGCGGCTATTAGTGCAAATCTAGGTGCTCTGATTTGGTTTTTGACCCGCAAAACAAAGAGAGAGTTGTCTAAGAGAGATGGTTACCTTGTGGTGACTTTTGGTTGGATAATACTAGGGTTAACAGGAGCTGTACCTTTTTTGCTGAGTGGAGCTATTCCCAGTATCCCATCTGCTATTTTCGAAACGATAAGTGGATATACGACAACAGGAGCTTCTATTCTCAATGACATAGAATCCTTACCTGCTGGTCTAATGCTGTGGCGTAGTATGACACAATGGATTGGAGGTATGGGAATAATCGTGCTTACAATTGCCTTACTACCTCTTTTTGGTGTTGGGGGTGTAGAGTTATTTATGGCCGAAGCTCCGGGTCCAAGTAGTGGCAAGATTCACCCTAAAATTACCGATACCGCTAAAAGACTTTGGATTATTTATGTGTTGCTCACCGCTTGTGAAACCGTATTGCTAAAACTGGCAGGAATGAGCTGGTTAGATGCTGTGAATCATTCCTTTACCACAATGAGTACAGGTGGATTTAGTACAAAGAATGCAAGTATAGCAGCATTCAATTCGCCACAGATCGAGTATATTATCACCGCTTTCATGTTGGTTGGTGGTATCAATTTTAGTATGCTTTATTTTATTGTAAAAGGAGTATTTCATAAGATTATTAGTAACGAAGAGTTTAAAACATATTTGGGTATAGTATTGGTTTTTACACTTGCCATTACGGCTACTTTGATTGGCACTACAGAACGAGGTTTGGAAGAGAGTTTTAGACACGCAGTATTTCAGGTTGTCACCATCGTAACAACTACTGGTTTTTCTACAGCAAACTATGCAGTGTGGGCTCCATTTGCGTATATGCTCATTATTTTATTAATGTTTACGGGCGGTAGTGCTGGATCTACTTCTGGCGGCTTAAAGATTCTAAGGCATCTTATAATTTTAAAAAACGGGTACATTGAGTTTAAACGATTGCTGCACCCCAGAGGTGTAATACCCGTAAGAATAAATGGGAAAAGTGTAGAACAGAAGACGGTGTATAACGTACTCGCTTTCTTTTTCATTTACTTGTTTATTTTTATAAGTGGGGCACTGGTACTGACTGCTTTTGGCCACGATATTGTGACATCGGCAGGGGCAAGTATTGCTTGTTTAGGAAACATTGGCCCAGGAATAGGTGGTGTAGATCCTACGCACAATTTTTCCTTCTTTTCTGACGGAGCTAAACTGTTTCTATCGTTTCTTATGCTTCTTGGTAGGTTAGAACTTTTTACTGTTCTTATCATCCTGACTCCTGCTTTTTGGAAAAATGTGTAAAAGTGACATAAGTATTACGTTTATTTAACGTTTATTTGACATTAATTACACTTAATGTTATGCGTCAGATTAAATCGATAAGAAGTTCTCTAAAAATAGTAGTTATTCTTTTCACGTTTATGGGCTTAAGCGTTTCTTCTAATGCTCAATCAAAGTCCAATAAAGGAAAGGAATTTTGGGTTGGTTTTATGTTTCATTATGAGGGATCAAGTGCTGGCCATTCGCTGTATATTACTTCTGACTCCAATACAAGCGGTACAGTAAGCGTGCCGGGTCAGAGTTGGTCTCAGGCATTCACTGTGACATCCAATAATCTTACTATTGTTACCATACCTAGCTCAGTGGCTTATAATGGTTGCTCAAATTGTACTACGACCAAAGGTGTCAAAATAGTGTCTGATGATAATATTGTAGTATATGCACACCAGTATCTCGGCAATCAGTCAGACGCAACACTGGTTTTACCAACTAGAACCTTAGGTAAGAACTATTTTGCTGCTTCCTATTATCAAAGTTCAGCTTCTAGCTCTAGAGGTAGAAGTACCTTTCTTATTGTAAGCACTCAAGATGATACCAAGGTGAAAATATCACCCAAAATAGCGATTCAAAAGGGCAGTGCAACATCCAGTACGGGTTCTTTGCCTGCCAATACTCCTTATGTCGTTACGTTGGACGAAGGAGAGATATATCAAGGGTATGGTTTTGGGTCATCACTTTCTGATGATGTAACCGGAACTTCATTTGAGGTTATCGATACAGGTGCTACAGCAAACTGCAGAAGGATTGCTGTCTTTACTGGGAGTTCTTATGCTCGTGTTGGAAGTAATTGTTCCGGTGGTTTTAACTCTGGGGATAATCTATATGAGCAAATGTATCCTGTTAACTCTTGGGGTAAAAAATTTGTATTAGTACCAGCTTTAGGAAGAAACGGAGATGATTTTAGATTTATCGCCCAAGAAAATGGTACGCAAGTAGTTGTTTTTAAAGCAGCTGGGGCTCCAGATGTATTTAATATTAATAAAGGTGAGTTTGCTCAAATAAGTGATGAAACTGCTATTCGAAGTTGTCAAAGTAATAAGCCAGTGATGGCTGTGCAGTACCAAAGAACAGCTCGCTGCGATGGTGGAAGAAATAGTCTCGGAGATCCTTCTATGACCATCCTAAATCCTTTGGAACAAACCTTGAAGGACATTACTGTTTATAGCAGTAGTTTTTTTGACATCGATAATCACTATATCAACATAGTGATGCCAAGTTTTGCGTCTAGTACCTTTCGGATTGATGGAGCTACTGCATCGTTTACATCTGTACCCAATAATACATATTATAGCTATGCTCGAATCTCAGTATCGAGTGGCAATCATAGGTTGACGGCTAATGAAGGATTCATTGCAACTGCATATGGTGAAGGAAGATACGAGAGTTATGGTTATGCTGCAGGAGCAAATGTAAAGGATCTTACCGCTGTAGCTGAAGTAGCCAATAGTACGCAAATAAACAAAGTAACCAACTGCATAGGCAGACCTACTAACTTTACTGGGTCTGCGGAATACACGGTTGTTAGATGGGAGTGGAATTTTGGTGACGGGTCTATAGATTCAGTTCAGAATCCATCACATTTGTATACAGATACGGGCACTTTTCAGGCGAGGTTGTACACCTATAAATCTTCTTTTGATGGATGTTCAGATTATGATTCTGCATTTGTTGAGGTAAGCATATTTGGGAAACCAGATGCACGCATTGCCACATCAAATCTATGTGATAGTTTAACTGCCGTTTTTACCGATCAAAGTATAATTCCTTCTCCTGAAACTAAACTTGTATCCATCTGGAGCATCCAAGGTGAAACGGGTTTAAAATACGGAAATACCATATCAAATATATTTGATACTTCAGGCAAGTTTGAAGTAAGGATGGAGGTCATAACCAATAATCAGTGCAGAGATACTTTTATAGACTCATTGGTAGTCAGCCCAATTCCCGTTGCCGACTTTACTATTTCTGATGTTTGCTATTTTGATACAACCTACCTCATAAATACTTCAAATGTGGCTTCGGGTAATATAAATAAGTGGCTTTGGGAATTCAGCAATGGAACGTTTAGTTCAGAGCAAGACCCAACTGTATTTTATGCAGATTCTGGTCGGCAGTTTGCAGCCCTTACGGTAACCTCAGATAGCGGCTGTACCAACCAGATTCAAAAATATTTTTATAAATATCCACGTTTTAAAGTTGATTTTATGTTCAATGATACGTGTCTTGGTTTTGGCCACAACTTCGTTAATACTACCATCTTAGATGGGGGTTATTTCACCGATACCTTTTGGTACACATCAGACGCTAACCGCTTTGCGAATACCTATAATTATTCAGACACCTTCACTACCGCATCATCGTACGATATTTCATTGGTAATGGAACAAGACAGTTTCTGTAGAGATACCCTAACACAAACTATAAATGTACACCCATTGGCAGCACCTGACTTCTCTTTTGCTAATACCTGTTTAGGAGATAGTACTGTGTTTACAGATAGGTCCAATGTCTCAACAGGTACGTATAGTTCGTCTTGGATTTTTGGAGATGGGAACACTTCCTTGGACCAAAATCCCAAAAACGCATATGCTTTGGGAGGTGTTAAAGATGTAAATCTTTCTATTACTACAGATGAAGGATGTCTTACGGATACTACCATAGGAGTGCTTGTTACATTTCCAGAGATAACCAGACTAAATCTGCAAGATATTTGTGAAAACGATAGTTTAATAATTACCGCTGATACGGTTCGTGGGTTAGATAGCTTCAGTACCTATTCCTGGAAATATGGTAGTGCAATTGCTACAGAATCAGAAGTTAGAGCACTTTACGGTGTTTTGGGTAAAACGATAGTGACACTGAAAGTGGTTACAAAAAACGGATGTTTACTCTCTAAGCAGGATAGTTTTGTTACCAAAGCTAAGCCAAATCCAAATTTCTTGGTAAGCGGAATTTGTGAAGGACAATTAATACAGCCTATAGAGAATAGTACTATAGCAGCATCAGCAGTAATCAATGGTTATACCTGGTATAGTGATAACGTAGTCACTTCGTCTGACCAAAACCCTACAATAACTAGTGGTGTATCTGGAAGCAGGACCATAAAGTTGATTGTCTCAGCCGACAATGGTTGTTCGGATAGTATTCAAAAATTGGCGTTGGTACACCCACTACCGATAAGTGCCTATACTCAAGCCAATATGTGCCTTGGCGATAACCATACACTCACAAGCACCTCTAGCGTGTCGACAGGATCAGTTGATAATCTGTTTTGGTTAGTTGATGGCACTGCGTATACAGCTGCTTCTATTAACCCAATTTTTGCTACAGACGGCAATTATGCTGTAGAGCTAATTGTCGAGAGTAATAGAGGATGTAGAGACACGTTGAATAATAGGGTTGCGGTGCATCCACTGCCTGTTCTTTCATTCACTTCATCTGTAGATAGTGGTTGTGTCCCATTAGACGTAGTAATACAAAGTACATCCAGCATAGGAAAAGGTTCAATACGTTCGTTTACGTACCAGTGGGGAGATGGGAGTAATGCCACTAATGACTCGTCTCACACATATAACTTACCTGGTATTTATGCTATAAAAGTAGTGGGAGAGAGTGACCAACGTTGTAAAGACAGTGTCCAGCTATTAAGCGGTATTAGAGTGTTTAATAATCCAGTAGCAGACTTCTCTTTTTCACCTAAAGAACCCAGTACACTCACAGATTTTGTCATATTTAAAGACAGCTCAAAAGGAAATAGTATTGACTGCGAGTGGGAGATAAGTGATGGTGCGGTATATGGTGACCCTGTAGCCTCTCATAATTTCAGTGATTCCGGCTCTTATTTAATAACGCTGAATATTGTAGATGGTAATGGCTGTGAGCACGACACCACAAAACGTATATATGTTAACGCTGATTTATATGTGTACACACCAAATTCTTTTACTCCAAACGGTGATGGACTAAACGACCTTTTTGGCTTAGCAGGTGTTACCGCTGGGGTAAGCCAGATGCAAATGGAAATCTACAATAGGTGGGGAGAACGCCTATTTGAAAGCTCAGATGTAAATAACAGATGGAATGGTACATACAAAGGTGCACCTGTACAACAAGGTGTGTATGTCTACAAAGTGAGATTCACTAATCCGAAGCAAACAAGATGGTTCTTCTTGAGTGGTGAAATACATCTCTTAAGAGAATAAAATCCGGTTCAAGTCTTAATGAGACGAAAACGAAGATTGTTTGTCGAGTTTTAATCTCTTATTCGTTAAGATGGACATACCATTGAACATTATTTAATGAAGAAAGTACTAACTATTTTAGCAGCCATGTTGCTTTTTGCTTGTAATACAAATGATGGTAAAGCCATCCCTGATTTTAGTTTCACCACCTTTGATGGTGAACAGATAACGCAAGAGTCATTGAGAGGTGGAGCTACTGTAGTTTGTGTATGGGCCACATGGTGTGGAGACTGTATACGTGAAATACCTGAGCTCAATGATTTGGTAGAAAAGTATAAGGACAATAAAGCGGTTAACTTTATAGCTTTGAGCGACGAAGATGAAGCAATGGTAAGCAAGTCATTGAAACGGTTTCCTTTCAATTTTCAGCATGTAGTAAATGCTAAAACGTATAGTGATCAGTTGAAAACAGGACTAACAAAACACTTTCCGCAAGTATTGGTCATAGATAAGGATCTAAAGGTTGTATATGACGTTACCGAAAACAAAGACAAGATTTTTGGTGTTTTAGATGGACATATACAAAAGATACTAAAACAATAAAACTTGACTGAAATACACAATACGGTACGGTGTACCGTAGACAACAACAGCACCCTTTTTTGCACGAGTATAAATCAAGTAAGTAGTGATTGGGATAAAATTGTAGGAGATAGAAATGTCTATCTCACAAGCCAATATCTACGAACATTAGAGGAAGGGTTGAAACATACCAAGTTCCACTACATTCAATTTTTCTCTACAGACAATGTCCTCGTGGGAATAGCCTATTGTCAAATTATCCCGATTACATCAAATGAGATAAATGTGAAAGCCCTTTCTGAACGAATGGGAGGAATGCTACCAAAAAGTATAATTAAGTCCATAGATATGAAGATATTGATCTGTGGAAATGCTTTTGCTACTGGAGAGAATGGTTTTCTTTTCGCTCCTGATGTGGATAGAGATACTCTATGTAGTCTTGTATACAAAGCCTTAGATGAAGTACACTCACGCGAGAAAAAAGAAGGAAATAAAATAGCTGTAACGCTGATTAAAGAGTTTTGGCCAGAATCATTTGATACGTCTGACCAGTTTAAAGAAAGTGGATTTAGTGAGGTAGACATAGATGTGAATATGATTTTAAGGCTTGATGAGTCTTGGAAATCATTTGAAGGCTACTTGTCTGCAATGAATTCTAAATTTAGAACAAAAGCCATGCAGGTGCTTCGTAAGTCAGCGTCATTAGACATTGTAGATTTTGATGGTTCTCCAGACAAACAACGAATAGAACAGGTAGATGAGTTGTATAATACCATTGTAGATAGAGCGAATTTTAGCTTTGGTAGGCTAAATGCTAGTACATTATTTGCCATGAAAAAAGCGTTGGGAGATGATTTCTTCTTTAGGGGATATTATTTAGAGAGTAAGCTCATTGGTTTTAGCACTGCGACTATGTTCAATGATGTTTTTGATGGCAATTTTATTGGATTAGACTACGACTATAATCAAGACTATGCAGTGTATCAAAGAATGCTGTATGATTTCGTGAAACAAGGAATAAATAGCGGTATACAGTACGTAAAAATAGGAAGAACTGCCGAGGAAATCAAAAGTGGAGTAGGGGCTCAGCCTGTAGAGATGAAGTTTTATGCGAAGCACCGTAATAAGGTGACTAATGCACTGCTAAGACCGTTTATTCAGAACTTAAAACCGAGTAAATTTGATCAAAGAAGGCCTTTTAAGTCGGAATACTACAACGTATAAATGGATTCACTTACACAAATTGTATTAGGAGCAGCCGTAGGAGAAGTAGTACTTGGCAGAAAGGTTGGTAACAAAGCTATGTTGTGGGGTGCTATAGCTGGTACAATACCTGATTTAGATGTGTATCAATCACTTTTCTTTGACTCGCTCACTGCAAATGAATTGCATAGGGGATTCTCACACAGTATTTTTTTTAGCATAGTTTTCGCACCCATATTGGCTTGGATACTGGTCAGGAAAGAGAAGATTCTTCTCGCCGTCTTGGTTGGTATTATCCTTGCTTATCCTTCTATCAGTACAGGTAGTCCAGTCATTATTGGGGTGTTATCTGCAGCGTATTTGTTATGCCTATTTTTTATTATAAAAAATACATATGATAGGAACAGAGCAACAAAGTGGGAGTGGACCCAACTTTTTTTTTGGAGTCTTATAACACATCCTTTACTCGACTGCCACACCACTTGGGGAACACAACTTCTTTGGCCGCTGCCCTATAAATTGGCATGGAATAACATCTTTGTAATTGATCCTTTATATACCGCACCGTTTCTACTATTTGTAGTAGTAGCCATGTGCTACAACAGAGAATCTCGTACCCGAAAAATACTCAATTGGACAGGCATAGCTATAAGTAGCCTCTATATGCTATGGTCCCTTGGAGCAAAATGGTATACATACGGAGTATTCGAAGAAAGTCTTGCAGCAAAAGGAATAGAATACACTAGACTTACTACGGTACCTACACCCATGAATACATTCTTGTGGAGTGCTACAGCAGATGGAGATACCGTGCTTTACTCTGGGCTATACTCCATATTTGATTCCGATAAATCAGTTGATTTTAAGGTCATTAAGAACAATCACGAGCTAGTAGAAAAGTATAGTGACGAAGAAGTATTGAGTAGATTAATGCTTATTTCTAAAGAGTGGTACGTAATAAATAATGACAATCCAGATACATTGGTATACAGTGACGCTAGATTTGGTCCCATGTATGTGGGGTCTAAGCCGACCTATACGTTTGGATATAAGCTGATAAGATCGGATGAAGGAATATTGGAAGTAGAAGAAAAACGCCCCAAAGCAGATAGTGTGTTCATGGGTGAAATTCTCAACACACTTTGGAACCGCGTATGGGGTAAATAAAAAAAACGGAATAATAGTTTCTGTGTGGCAGTACTATACTACTTAAGTTATTGCCATCATTATAAGCCGTATAGCAAACCCCACAAGTACAAAACCAATGATCTGATACGCCTTTTTTAGGTATACAGGTTTCAGATAGGGTCTGATACGGTGAGCTAAAAACGACTTAACAATGTCAGTTACAAATATGCCAACTAGGATGAAAGCTAAAAATAGAATGAGTTCATTTCCGCTGTAACTGTTTTTCCCAATGGTGATATACCCAATCCATACGATAAAAACAAAGGGGTTGACTCCATTAACTAAGAAACCTTGAATGACATAGCCCAGGTTTCCCTTTTGGTTAGTTTCGGTGTTTTTAGCCATATTTGAAGATGGCCGAAATACAAAACGAATACCCATAAATAGTAAAATGGAAGCTCCAATTAGTTTGACTATAGGTTCTGTTTTAATAGATTCTAGAATAGAAGCTGTTGCCAAAAAACAGATGCATATTACAATGATGTCACTGGCTATTATACCCAAGGCAGTGGCAATACCAGCATTTCTGCCAAATTGTATGGCATTTTTAAGTAGTGTGAAAAATACTGGACCTAGAAGAAATGCAGTTAGTAAGCCAAGGATTAGCCCTTCTAAAATTGCCATAAAGCGTCAAATTTAAACCAAAATAGCACATTGAATGAGCGTTGTGGTAATTTTATATGTTTTTGAGATTAACTAAAAGGTGAATTCTTATAGAGGAATTATTTTACGGTTCTTATATGGAGAATTATAAATATTTTTTGTCTACGTAAAATGTTCCAAAAGGTATAACCGAGGCAATTAAAACAATAATAAATGGAAGTGTATTCCATTTTAATTTTTGGCGAACGACGATAGCCAAGAAAATATAGACGATAAATAGTACGCCGTGTGGCATTCCGACGGCTTTTACGATACTAGGATCATCTGCAATGTACTTCATAGGAACACCAATGAAAAGGAGTACTAAGTATGATATGCCTTCTAGGTAACTGATTATTTTGAATGCGTTGACTTGAGTTAGAATTTTTGACTTTATCATGGTACAAATTTAGGTTAATAGTATGTATAATCAATCTGCGTTCAATCCGCCTATAATTTATATTATGTTAACTAAAGGATTCAAAAGAAAAGGAAGTACCGTTAAGACTCCCTTTCTCTTGTTGTTATTTGTTTGCTTCTACAAATGCTTTCATCTCAGCATACTTATCCATTTTCTCTAGACGAGCGTAGATTTTCTTCATTGTACCAGCAAGGTCTACTTTTTCATTTATAGGCATATCATCGTTTCCTTCGAAAACAGTTTCAAATTCTACGATGGCTTTTACATACCACTGGTTTATTTCTACCTCTTTAGCTTGAATTATACTTGGTTTATACTCACCATCAAGTTCCTCAACAATTGCACCAATTTTATTCAAGTATAATGCTCCTCTGTTATAATATGCATCATAATATTCAGGATCTAATTCTATGCATTTCGCATAGTCTGCTAGAGCTTTGTCAGTATCACCAAAACGCTCGAAAGCATCTCCTCTAGCCTGGTAGTATAAGGTGTTTGTAGGGTCGGTCTCTATGGCTATGTTCAGCTTTTCTATCAACTCCTTGCTCCTCCCTAGTCTCAGGTAGGTATTCAATTCTAGGTTAGTAAGGTCCGCATTCCCTTCGTTCATCTCCTTACCTTCTGTAATAGTAACTAATGCTGTTGTCGTATCACCCATTTTCATCTGTAAATTAGCCAGATTTGTGTAGATAGCTGGATCTGAGCTTCCCTTATTTATCAAGTTACTTAGAGCTTTTATTGCTTTTTCATCTTCGCCATTGTTCATAGCACTATAAGCCATCATTTGCTCCAATACTTCAGCGGTTAAGTTATTGCGTTTAAGTTGGTTATCCGTATCGTACTTCATAAGCGGTAGTGCTTTTCCAAATGAAGTATATGCTGTAGCATAGTCTTTCACATTATAGGCTACATAACCTATATTATAATAGCCAACAGCTACATTGAGTAGATTTCCTTCTGCGAGTTCGGTTACCTTATTTTTAGTATCCGTTTTTATAGCATTGGTAAACCCTTCAAGTGCTAAGTCCATAGCCTTAGGATACTTTTCACTTAGCTCATTTTCCATGTTAGCCACCTTCAAAAAAGTAAGCCCTCTGTAGTACCACATTTTAGGATCGTTGGCCGTTTTTGGATGCACTGCGGTCTCTTCAGCCCACTTCACTAGGTCATCAAAATTTCTGTCACCGTCTGGTTTTGTAGGATCCAATTCCATTTTCATGGATTCCACACTAAACTTCTGAGCCATTGTGCT
>TARA_B110000902_G_scaffold145234_1_pt1 | contig 28236 bp, 31 predicted proteins | sample TARA_B110000902 | Tara Oceans TARA_B110000902 (sample SAMEA4398009) | marine metagenome | biome: Polar Biome; feature: [SRF] surface water layer (ENVO:00010504); material: water (ENVO:00002006), including particulate matter (ENVO:01000060) such as... | depth 5 m | reverse complement strand
TGTTTGGCCGAAACCTCATCATCCATTGGCGGATGACTTCCCTTTTTAATAAAATGCTCTAAAGCTGTTTGTGGCTCTACAGTTAGGGCGTAACAGGATAGGTGTTTAATCCCAAAACCAAAGGCAGTTTGTAAATTTTGTCGCCATTGATCGTCAGACATTGTGGGCATTCCAAACATTAAATCGATTGTGATATTATCAAAATAGGGCGTGGCAATTTCTAAACATTTTTTAGCCTCATCAGCATTATGTGCCCTGTTCATCGCTGATAAATCAGACGAATGAAAGGATTGAATTCCAATACTCAATCGGTTAATTTTGGTTTTAGAAAGTGCTTTTATTTTTTTAGAATCGAGGTCATCGGGATTTGCTTCTAAAGTGATTTCTGGGGTTTCGGACACTTGATACGTTTCATAAATCACGTCAAGAATCGACACTAACTCATCAACCTCTAAAACTGTAGGAGTGCCTCCTCCAAAATAGATCGTTTGTATGACTTGGGAATCAAGTTCAGATTTGCGAAGCGAGAGCTCTTTACATACGGCTTTGACAAATGCAGACTTTGTATTTTGGTTCGTCGAAAAGTGAAAATTACAATAGTGACATGCTTTTTTACAAAATGGAATATGAATATAAATACCGGACACTAAAGTGGAGTTTATGAGTTAATATTTAAATGCTTTCGCATTAATAATGTGTTGTAAATGATGGTTACAATGCCATGCATAAATTGCCAAACCCTCCTGTAATGTAACAAGTTCATTGCCATCGGGGTGCACATAAGCTCTTTTTAGTTGTGAGTCCTCTAAGTGCTCTAATAAAAACACCCACCGCTGATGAATACCCGACAGAAGTGTTATTGAACTTTGAATGCTAAAACTTAAAGTGTCTGTTAACTCCGCCCACTTGGCTTCTTCATAAGGTTTGATAATCGGATGATCTTCAGTGAGTGCTGATTTAAATCGAATGACACTATTCATATGACTGTCTATACAGTGTCCAACAACTTGTTGAATCGTCCAACCATCGGGTCTGTATTTATAGCCGAGTTCATTGTCCGTAAGAGAGGCTACTTCTTTGTTGACGTGAGAAGGAAACTGTTTAATGTCTTGGATCCATCTTTGAATATGAGCCGGTTCGATTAAGGTGGGAATCGTTGGTTTCCCAATTGGGTATTTGAGGGTTTCAATGTCCATAATTTGCGGTTTATTTTTTAACTCTACTTTCGTTTTGCTTCACAAAGGCACCCCAACCTGTATAACTTTTCCCGCCGGTGATTTTTCCTTGGTTATAAAAATGGCAAACCGCAGCGGCCAATCCATCGGTGGAATCTAAGTTTTTGGGCAATTCTTTTAATCCTAAAAGACTTTGAAGCATTTTGGCCACTTGTTCTTTACTCGCATTTCCATTTCCTGTGATGGCCATTTTTATTTTTTTAGGCGAGTACTCTGTGATGGGAATTTCTCTAGAGAGTCCAGCCGCCATGGCAACGCCTTGAGCTCTTCCGAGCTTTAACATACTTTGCACATTTTTACCAAAAAAGGGCGCTTCAATTGCAATTTCATCGGGATGATAGGTGTCGATGAGTTCAATGGTGCGTTCAAAAATAAGCTTCAACTTTAGATAATGATCATCATATTTTTGAAGTAACAACTCATTGAGCTGCAAAAACTCCATGGTTTTTCCTTTGACTTTTATCAATCCAAACCCCATGATGGTGGTGCCGGGATCAATACCTAATATAATTTTTTCTTCTGTCATTATTCGCAATATTTACAGCCGCTTAGTGCCATTGAAATTCCAACTGAAACCTGGATCATCGCTCCATTAAATGAATATCCATCTATTATAACATCATAGGCGTTTTCGGACGCAAACGAATGGGTGTAATTTAAATCTGAGAATAACGACACCCGTTTTGAGAGTGCAAATTCATACGCAACTCCAGCATTAAGATTTAAAAAAGTAGCGCTATTTGCACTATAAATTCCGAGTGGTTTTGACATGCTTAAACCAGGCCCAAGGTGAACCATAATACGGGATCGGGTAGATAAAAATTTTAATTTATCTGAAACATTATAAACCCCTTCTAAATTGACTCTGGTATAGTTTAACTTAAACGCCCTATCCGTTCCTGTCGACGAAAATCGATTGTAATGAATATCTAACTTCGCACCTAAATTCCGTTTAAACATATATCTCAATCCAAACTGAACTGAGGGTATATTGACGATTTTAGCATCAAATTGTGGGGCAATATCGGCCCCAAGCGGACTATTGACTCCCAAACCTATTTGCAGTCTAAAAACTTCTGTTTCAGATTGCGCAAATGCAAAATTAAACGTTGTAATAAGCATCAGAAGAAGGAAGTGTTTTTTTGAAATCAGCTTGTTTTTCATTTCAGAATCAGTTTACAACTAATATTAATGGAAGTTCGAAGGCAGATTGCACCTGTTGGCTTCTTTTTATTGCGGGATATAATGGTGGTAAATTCTTTAAACTGTAACCAATAATCGAATCTAAGTTTGGAATTTCAAGCTTTGTTAGCTCCTGCGAATGTATCTTAGAAATATGAATAATCCCTTTGTTTGAAACTAAAAAATTAATTTTTATAGTATCACTCACTTTTTGAGTCACCACCAAATCTTGCACTCTAAAGTAATCAGAAATATGCGTCATGATCGTTTGCTCAAAACACATTTTGGAGATCAGAAAATCGATGGAATCAGTGCAGTTTTCGAAACTCGGATACCGATCGACTTCGTTCCAATTAAACGTTTTTAATTCTTCCATTAAAATGGTATTGGAATCTAGCTTCTTTTTTTCAAAATAATTACATGAAAAAAAAGAGCAAAAAAGGAAGACACTAACTAAATATCTCATTGGTTCATTGTGAACCCTAAAATTACACATTTTATTTTTTAAACAGAAAAAAAATACTTTAGATTAAATGTTCATTGTTTGAATGTCAAAAACTAAGATTGATATTTTGGTCCTCCACCCATAATTTCATCGTTCGCATAAGACTCAAATTGTTTGAAGTTCGCTTGGAAAGACTGTGCTAATTTATAAGCTGTTTTGTAAAAACCTTTATCATTTTTCCATGTTTTTCGGGGACTTAAAAATTCGGTCGGCACATTGGGGCACACTCTAGGCTGAAGCACTCCAAAAACCGAGTGAATGTGGTAATTGTCTTTGTTAGCCGCTTCTAGTGACCCATCCATTGCGGCGTTTATCATGGCACGTGTAAACGATAATTTCATACGGGTCCCGACGCCATATGGCCCGCCGGTCCAACCTGTATTTACCAACCAAACATGGACGCCAGTTGCCTTCATTTTAGCAGTCAACATTTCTGCATATTTCGTAGGATGTAACGGCATAAAAGGAGCCCCAAAACAGGCTGAGAAAATCGGAATTGGCTCTGTAACACCTGCTTCTGTCCCAGCAACTTTGGCCGTATAACCGGAAATAAAGTGGTAAGCAGCTTGACCAGGCGTTAATTTAGAGATTGGTGGCAACACCCCAAAAGCATCGGCCGTCAAGAAAAAAATATTTTTAGGAGTGTTCCCAATGGAGTTTGGCTGAATGTTATCAATAAAATGAATCGGATAACTCACCCGTGTATTTTGGGTGATTGAGGTATCCGAATAATCTACCTCACCCTTATTATTCATAATGACATTTTCGAGAATAGCGCCTTTTTTTATGGCATCGAATATTTCGGGTTCATTTGCCCTAGATAGATTAATAACTTTTGCATAACATCCACCTTCAAAATTAAAAATAGTGTTTTCGCTCGTCCAGCCATGTTCATCATCCCCTATTAAATGCCGGTGATGATCGGTAGATAGCGTTGTTTTTCCAGTTCCTGAAAGCCCAAAAAAGATGGCTGTATCCCCTTCGTTTCCAACATTTGCACTACAATGCATCGGCAACGTATTTTTAAAAACAGGAAGTATAAAATTCAAAGCCGAAAAAATACCTTTTTTAATTTCACCTGTATAACCAGTACCACCAATGAGCGCTATTTTTTTTGTGAAATTTAAAATGGCAAAATTTTGCTGACGTGTGCCATCACGGTCTGGAACTGCCAAAAACCCAGGCGCATTGATGACGGTCCATTCGGGCTCAAAGCAATTCAGTTCAGTATCTAATGGCCTTAAGAACATATTATAAGCAAAATAATTACTCCAAGGGTATTCATTAATCACCCGAATATTAGTGCGGTATGCAGGGTCTGAACAGGCATAGCTATCTCGTACAAATAATTCTTTTTTGGAAAGGTAATTGATCACTTTATCATACAATAAATCGAAATTTTTGGAAGAAAATGGAAGGTTGACATCGCCCCACCAAACCCGATCTTTAGTAATCGCATCTTTAACTATAAATCGGTCTTTAGGCGATCGACCTGTAAATGCTCCTGTTTGTATTGCCAAGGCTCCTGAGGCTGTTTCGACTCCTTGATTTTTTTGAATTGTAAGGGCATGCAACGCACTTGGTGAGAGCTGATAATGTACGTTCTTAGACGTTATACCGTAGGGCTTTAACGAAATCGTTTTCGTAACAGTAGATAGTTGTGTCATAGTATCTTAAATTAATTAATTCTGTAAAAGTATCGAATATTATTAAATGGAAGAAATTTACTTTTTAGTTCTCAAAAAATACATAAATAAAAGGACCCATGAAGCGATCAAAAATAAGCCTCCGATAGGAGTTATAATTCCAATAATTTTGAAATCGAAAGCGGTTAACGAGTTGGTAGATAAGAAATAAATTGAACCTGAAAACAACAAAATACCCGTGAGAATGAGTTTAAATAAAGTCGATTTTTGATTTGGTTTGACATGGGTCGTGATTCCGATAAAAAACAACAAAAATGCATGGTACATCTGATACCGAATCCCTGTATTAAAACTGTCAAATGCAGAAGCACTAAGCAAGGGTTTGAATCCATGTGCTGCAAAAGCGCCAAGAACGACGCCAATTCCTCCGACAAGGCTCGCGGTCATAAATATTTTTCTATCCATTTCAATTTATAAAGTATTCAATTTACTACATTAGTAGGCAAACTAATTACAAAAATAAGAATCCTTAACCAATATGCGAAACATTTTAATCATCGGAGCAGGTAAATCCGCCTCCTACCTTATAAAGTATTTTTTAGATAAATCTAATTCAGAAAAATTAGAAATTACTATTGGAGATTTAGAGATTTCTAATGCTAAAAAACTCATTGGAAATTATTCAAATGCAAGAGCTATAAAACTTGATATTTTTGATGCAGAGGCTCGAAAAGAAGCCGTTAAAAATGCAGATATTGTAGTATCAATGCTTCCTGCTAGATTTCATATTGAAGTGGCAAAAGACTGTTTGGCTTTCAAAAAACATATGGTCACTGCTTCTTATGTGAGCCCGGAAATGCAAGCTTTAAACGCAGAAGCAAAAACTGAGAAATTAGTCTTTTTAAATGAAGTTGGATTAGATCCTGGAGTGGATCATATGAGTGCCATGCAGGTCATCGATCGCATTACAGAATCTGGAGGGAAAATGATTCTTTTTGAGTCCTTTACTGGGGGCCTAATGGCCCCAGAAAGCGATACTAATCTTTGGAATTATAAATTTACATGGAATCCACGAAATGTCGTGTTAGCAGGCCAAGGAGGTGCCGCTAAATTTCTTCAAGAAGGGAACTTTAAATACATCCCGTATCACCTATTGTTTCGACGGACTGAATTTCTTGAAGTTGAGGGTTACGGACGGTTTGAAGCGTATGCCAATAGAGACTCACTTAAATATCAGAATGTATACGGATTAGAAACGATCAAAACATTGTATCGAGGGACCATTAGACGGGTTGGATTCAGCAGAGCTTGGCAGATTTTCGTGATCCTTGGAATGACCGATGATAGTTACACGATTGCTGATAGCGAAAATATGAGCTATCGCGATTTTGTGAATTCGTTTTTACCGTATAGTCCTACAGATTCTGTAGAATTAAAACTAAGATATAACTTGAAAATTGATCAAGATGATATTATATGGGAGAAATTAGAAGAATTAGACATTTTTAACGCTGATAAAAAAGTGGGCTTAAAAAATGCAACCCCAGCACAAATTCTTCAAAAAATTCTTTTAGATAGTTGGAGTCTTAGCCCAAAAGATAAAGATATGATCGTAATGTATCACAAGTTTGGGTATGAATTAAATGGCAAAAAACATCAAATAGACGCAACGATGGTGTGTACTGGCGATGACCAAACGTATACTGCAATGGCTAAAACCGTAGGATTACCGGTTGGTATTGCCACTTTAGCGATCCTAAACAACAAAATACAAAGCTATGGCGTACAAATACCCACTAAAAAGGAACTATATGGACCTATTTTAAGTGAATTAGAAGATTTTGGTGTCATATTTAATGAAAAAGAGATGGAATACTTAGGATATAACCCTTTAAGTATCTAAAACAGTTATAAATTAAAATATTTTAAATACTTTTGGTGTATAAATTATTAATTTTTGGTAAATAATGAGTAAAAAATTAGAAATTGATGGTATTGACAAAACAATTCTAAGAGCATTAATGAAAGATGCGCGTACGCCCGTACTAGAAATTGCTCGTGGGGTTGGGATTTCGGGAGCTGCCATTCACCAACGTTTAAGAAAGTTAGAAAGTTCGGGGCTCATTGCTGGCTCTAAATTTGTACTCAATCCAAAAGTCTTAGGCTATACGACTATGGCGTTTGTTGGGGTCTTTCTAGACAAAGCAAAAAACAATTCGGACGCGGTCAAACAACTCAAACGAATCCCAGAAGTCTTAGAATGCCACTATACTACAGGAAATTGGAGCGTATTAATCAAAATTCTATGTCGAGATAATGAACACCTAATGTCGGTCTTAAATAAAGAAATTCAATCTATTTCGGGCGTATCAAGAACCGAAACATTCATTTCATTAGACCAACAAATTGATCGGCAAATTAAAATATAGGTTAGTCTCTTCCAAAAATCTGAAACGCCCAGTAAACTAAAGTCGCTAACGATCCAAGTGCCGCCACTAAGTAGGTGCGCGCAGCCCATTTAAGGGCATCTTCTGCGCCTTTGTACTCTTCTTGAGATAACATATTTTTATTTTTTAACCAGGCCAAAGCACGGTTACTGGCATCATATTCAACAGGCAATGTTATGAAACTAAACGCTGTTGCAACCGCCATCAATACAAATCCTAAAACAACCACCCAATAGCCTAATCCGACTCCAGCACCGACGCCTAAAATTAACCCTCCAATAATCAACCACATAGACAATTTAGAAGAAATATTCACAGCTGGGACTAGTGTTGAACGCAACTGTAACCAACTATATGCTTGCGCATGTTGAACGGCGTGTCCACATTCATGGGCAGCCACCGCCGCCGCCGCCGCATTTCGTTCATTATAAACCGCTTCACTTAAATTGACTGTTCTATCTTTTGGATTGTAATGATCGGTGAGTCTGCCCGCAACAGAAACGACTTTTACATTTCGAATGCCATGATCTGAAAGCATTTTTTCGGCAATTTCAGCACCACTTAAACCATTGCGTAAATGAATTTTTGAATAGGTCGCAAATTTGCGTTTTAAGGTTGAACTCACCAACCAGCTAATCAAAGCGATTGCTCCGAGTAAAAGATAATAGGATCCCATAATGTAATATTTTAGTTTAACGTACAACAACAAAAATAACGCCAATTTTAACAACTAAAAAACCGACCGTCTATTTTAACGTTTTCTATATTTATAAATAAAGACCAACAGCGTGAATGACGATACCAAGGTCACCGTATTCGCTAAAATCATAGACAAGCTCTCTTTATAAATTCCATACACCAACCAAAACACAATTCCGATAAAGAACAATGAAAAAGTTGGCAGTGAAAACGCCGACACATCTTTTGTTTTCCAAGTTTTGTACACTTGAGGCAAAAAAGCATAAGTCGTTAGACAGGCTGCTATGAGCCCAATCCCTTCGATATAGTCTATATTATCCAACAATGTTTACGATTTTACCAGGGACAACAATCACTTTTTTCGGGACGCGCCCTTCTAATTGTGCAAGCGTTTTTTCATTCCCCATAACAGCCGCTTCTATTTCTTCTTTACTTAAATCCAATGACAATTCTAACGTAAATCGCATTTTACCATTAAATGAAATTGGATACGCTTTGACACTTTCTACCAAGTGACTGGCATCAAACTCTGGGAATTCGGCCGTTGTGATGGATTCTTTATGACCTAGTTGCTCCCATAATTCTTCTGCAATATGAGGCGCATAAGGTGCTATTAAAACCAATAGTGGTTCTAAAATAGTTTTAGAGGTACAGCCTTGAGCGGTTAACTCGTTGACTGCAATCATAAACGTAGACACAGACGTATTAAATGAGAAATTCTCGATGTCTTCAGTGACTTTTTTAATGGTTTTATGGAGTGTTTTTAAGTGGTCTTTTGTAGCAACAGCCGACGTCACTTTAGACCCGTCTTCACTGACATATAGTTTCCATAATTTTTTAAGGAAATTATGAACGCCTGTAATTCCAGAAGTGTTCCAAGGCTTGTATTGTTCTAGTGGCCCTAAAAACATTTCGTAAAGTCGTAAACTATCAGCACCGTAATCTGAAACAATATCATCGGGATTGACGACATTGTATTTGGATTTAGACATTTTTTCAACTTCTCTTTTGACTTTAAAATGGCTCTCATTTTCAGATATAAATTCTGCATTCTTAAACTCTTCCCTCCAAGATTTGAATGCCGAAACATCTAACTCATCAGAGGCGTTTACAAAAGACACGTCGGCATGAATCCACTGAATAGATTCCGTGGTTATTTTATCAGCTGAAATGAATGTATTCGTCCCTTCAACTCTTCCAACAAACGCACTCATTCCTAAAATCATCCCTTGATTGATGAGTTTTTTGGCAAACTCATCCACAGGAACCACCCCCAAATCAAAGAGGAATTTTTGCCAGAAACGTGCATAGAGCAAATGCCCCGTTGCATGCTCACTCCCACCAATATATAAATCGACTTCTTTCCAGTAATTTAAGGCTTCCGTACTTGCAAATTCGGTTGTATTATGTGCGTCCATGTATCTGTTAAAATACCAAGAACTCCCCGCCCAGCCTGGCATGGTATTGAGTTCTAATGGAAATATTGTTTTGTGGTCTATTTTATGGTTTTCTACAACCGCATTCAGGGTGGTATCCCACGCCCAAACTTCTGCACGACCTAATGGCGGCTCGCCTTCTTCGGTTGGTAAATATTTTTCAACATCGGGCAAACTAATTGGCAAATGTTCTGCCGCAATCATTTGTGGCAACCCATTAATATAATACACCGGAAAGGGTTCGCCCCAATACCGCTGTCGCGAGAATACCGCATCACGAAGTCGGTAATTGATTTTTCCCAAACCATGATTTTTGGCTTCTAAAGCGTCAATAGCTTGCTTGGAAGCCTCTTTGTATTCTAGACCTGTTAAGAAATCGCTGTTCGCAATGATAGTCGTTCCTTTATCTGTAAATGCTTCAGCGCTGATATCGACCCCTTCAAAAATATTTGGAATCTCTATATTAAAATGTTTTGCAAAATCATAATCACGCTGGTCGCCACAGGGTACTGCCATCACAGCACCGGTTCCGTATCCAGCCAAAACATAATCTCCAATCCAAACCGGAACGGCTTGTTTTGTAAATGGATGCTCGGCATAAGCGCCCGTAAACACGCCGGAAATTGTTTTCACATCGGCCATTCGTTCGCGTTCGCTGCGTTTTGCAGTCGCTAACACATAGGCGTCCACCGCCGGTTTTTGTGCAGGCGTTGTAATCTGATTGACCAATTCATGCTCGGGGGCAAGGGTCATAAAAGACACACCAAAAACAGTATCGGGACGGGTCGTGAAGACTTCAATCGTTGAAGCATGATCTTTTAGATCAAACACCACAGTAGCCCCCACGGATTTACCAATCCAATTACGCTGACTCTCTTTCAAGGCATCTGTCCAATCGATGGTATGAAGCCCTTGTAAAAGACGCTCGGCATAGGCGGAGATGCGCATGCTCCATTGGGTCATTTTTTTTCGAGTTACGGGATACCCCCCGCGTTCAGAAACACCATTAACAATTTCATCATTTGCTAATACGGTTCCCAGTTCTGGACACCAGTTTACTTCTGTTTCTGCTAGGTATGTGAGTCGGTATTGTAGTAATAATTGTTGTTGGCGATCGCTCGAAAATGAGTTCCATTCATCGGCAGTAAACACTGGTATTGCATCATCACAAACCGCATCTACATTTGAATTTCCTTCTAGTGAAAACACATCAACAAGAGCATCAATCGACTCGGCTTTGTTTAAAGAATTGTTATAATAAGAATTAAATAATTGGATAAAAATCCATTGGGTCCATTTATAATACTCTGGTGATGACGTACGAACTTCTCGAGACCAATCAAATGAAAACCCCATTTGATCGAGCTGTCTTCGATAGGTTTTTATATTGGCCTCGGTTGTAATTGCTGGGTGTTGCCCCGTTTGAATGGCATACTGTTCTGCCGGTAATCCAAAACTATCATAACCTTGCGGATGCAATACATTAAACCCCTTATGGCGTTTGTAGCGTGCATAAATATCGGACGCAATATACCCTAATGGATGCCCGACATGGAGCCCTGCACCACTTGGGTAAGGAAACATATCCAAAACATAGTATTTAGGTTTGGTTGAATTATTTTCGGCTTTGAACGTTTGTTGTTCTGCCCAGTATTTTTGCCATTTGGCTTCAATTTCATTGAAATTGTACATCATATTAACGTCATTAACAGGGGCAAATTTACGGTTTATTTAGCAAGAAAAAAACTATGCTTCATGAAACAGCATGACAAGGAACTGTTAATTTGTTTTAAGGGAAAAACTAGCCTTTTAAGTAAGTTTTTTTATACTTTTACACTTGAAAGAAAATTGTAATGAGCTCATCTTACGAAAAACATCAAAAACGCCGCTTAATTTCGTCCTATTTTTCGGTCGTCATTAGCATTGCTTTAGTCCTATTTTTATTGGGTCTATTAGGGTTGCTGGTTCTCAATGCCAAGTCTGTTTCGGACAACTTTAAAGAACAAGTCGTTCTTACGATTTACTTAGAAGACACTTCAAAAGACGTTGAAATTAAACAGCTTGAAAAAAGCTTAGCGTTCTCAAACTATGTAAAGCAAACCAAATTTATTTCTAAAGAATCCGCTGCCGATTTCATGAAACTTGAATATGGCGAAGACTTTTTAAATGATGTGGGCTATAATCCTTTAAAAAACTCTATTGAAGTGAACCTTAAAGCCGAGTATGTCACGGCGCGACGCCTCGATAGTATTTCTGAAAGCACCTTGAAAAAAAATTTTGTAGAAGACATCAAATACGACAAAGACTTGGTCTCACTAATGAATAGCAATGTGAAACGACTCAGCTTATGGGTTTTAATTATTAGTGGAATTTTTACGGCCATCGCGGTTCTTTTAATAAACAGCTCCATAAGATTGGCGGTCCATTCAAAGCGTTTTACGATCAAGACGATGCAAATGGTAGGCGCGACCAAAAAATTCATTCGCAGACCTTTTATTTGGCGAAGTATTCGACTTGGAATTATCGGGTCACTTATGGCAATCCTAGGCATCGGTGTTGTCTTGTTTTATGTAGATAAATCGTTTCCCGAATTTGAATTGACTCAGAACCAACTCTCAATTGGAATCTTGTTTTCTGTTGTTTTTATGGTGGGGATTTTCATTACTTGGTGGAGTACTTTTTTTGCAACTCAACGCTTTTTAAACCTAAAAACAGATCAGCTCTATTAACAACAGACCCAATTACTACACGATTTTAAAACACACTTAAGTTTAATTGAAAAATTTAATTAATTATGGGAGAACAAAAGCAAAAAGAAAACACGAAGTCTAATTTTATTTTTGGAACACAAAATTACAAATGGATGTTTATTGGTTTAGGACTAATAGCCTTGGGTTTCATCCTAATGTCAGGCGGAGGTTCTGACGATCCAAATGTGTTTAATCCTGAAATATTTAACATCCGAAGAATCCGAGTTGCTCCTACCCTTATTTTGATTGGGTTTGGAATTCAGATTTATGCGATCCTTAAAAATTTCAAAAAATAAATGGATATTTTTGATAGCATTTTACTCGGCATCATCCAAGGACTGACCGAGTTTCTACCTGTATCTTCAAGTGGACACTTGGAAATTGGTAAAGTACTTCTGGGCGATAATTCCATTCCAGAAGACAGCTTAATCTTTACTGTAGTCCTACACTTTGCAACTGCTTTAAGCACCTTGGTCATCTTTAGAAAAGATATTGCTTCAATACTTACTGCATTGTTCAAATTTAAATGGAATGATGAAACCCAATTTATTGTCAAAATAATGATTTCAATGCTGCCTGCTGGGTTTGTTGGGATTTTATTTGAGGAAGAGTTAGAAGCCCTTTTTGGGAATAATATTCTTCTTGTTGGTGCTATGTTGATTGTAACAGCTTTGTTATTGTTTTTGGCAGATCGGGCTAAAAAAACTACAAAAAAAGTGAGTTTTTGGGATGCACTCATCATAGGAGTTGCGCAAGCAATTGCAATGCTTCCTGGGATTTCGCGTTCGGGGGCTACAATTTCAACGTCTGTATTACTTGGCAATGACAAATCAAAAGCAGCACGGTTTTCATTTTTGATGGTAATCCCTCTAATTTTTGGAAAAATCGCTAAAGACATTCTTAGTGGTGATTTGAGCTATAGTGCCGCGAATTTCAGCAGCTTATCGGCTGGATTTTTGGCGGCCTTTGTGGCAGGTCTTTTTGCCTGCACACTCATGATCCGATTGGTTAAAAATAGTCAACTAAAATATTTTGCCTATTACTGTTTAACCGTAGGTGTTTTAGCCATCATCATAACCCTTTAATTGAAGATGAAAACTGCTCAAGATTATTTAGACGGACAGGTTTTGTTGGTTGATAAGCCTTTGGAATGGACTTCTTTTCAAGTGGTCAATAAGTTGCGATGGCATATTCGACAAGCCTTTAGTCTAAAAAAAATAAAAGTGGGTCATGCAGGAACATTGGACCCCTTAGCTACAGGACTCTTAATCATCTGTACTGGCAAAATGACGAAGCAGATTGACACCTTTCAAGGGCAGATTAAAACGTATACCGGTACTTTTGTTTTAGGCAGTAGCACCCCTTCCTATGATCTTGAAACCGAAATAGATCAAACGTACCCAACCACCCATATTACCCCCGAATTGATTCATCAAACCACCACTAAATTTACAGGGGAAATCGATCAGTATCCGCCTATTTTTTCTGCTTTAAAAAAAGACGGGAAACGCTTGTATGAATTTGCACGCGCTGGTCAGACTGTAAAAATTGACTCTCGAAAAGTGACCGTTCAAGAATTTAAAATCACTAATATCGACGGATCTGCGGTTGACTTCAGCATTACATGTAGTAAAGGCACCTACATACGCTCCTTGGCACATGACTTTGGGAAGGCACTGGAGTCAGGCGCGCATTTAACAGCACTTCGACGTACAAAAATTGGAGATTTCTCTGTTGAATCTGCCATTTCTATCGATGATTTCATTTCAAAGTTAAGCTAACGATCCTTTTAAAATTAACCATAAAACGAACGCATGAAAATTATTGTATCCCTTGCCATTTTACTGGCATCTCTCAACTTATCTTCTCAAGAATCTACTGAAAAATTTGGCTTGTTTTATAAGCTGGGATTCGCAACGACCCTTACTATAAATGAAGACAATGTTGTTGGAGATGACGACGACAGTGAGCCGTTTTTTAGATTTAATGCCTTTTTCTTAAACAATACGATTGGATATAAATTTGACCCCAGAAGTTCTCTTGGCGTTAACTTGGAGTACGATTGGCATTCAGAATCAGGTTTAATGTTTATGCCTTTACATTTAAGTTTCCGATACAACGTGGTGCAAAAGGACGAAAATGTATTTTTACGATCTAGTTATGGGCGCCTTTTGGGGGTGGGGCACAGCTTTGAAACAGGATCACTTTACAAGGTTGGATTGGGGGTCGAAGTGCTTGATGATCAACAACAGAATTCTGCATTAATTGGTATTGAATTCACAGAAAAAAGCTTTGGATTTAGAGAACAAGAAAAATTAATTAGCATTTCCTTCTTTTTAGAAATGAGTTTTTTATAACTTTAAACCATGGGACATCAACAAAAACGTTGCGGATGGTGTGTGGGAGACTCTCTTTATGAGGCCTACCATGATCTTGAGTGGGGAGTTCCAGTATATAATGATCTGACATTGTTTGAGTTTTTAATTTTAGAAACCTTTCAGGCGGGGCTGAGTTGGATCACAATTTTCCGGAAACGCGAAAATTTCAGAAATGCCTTTGATGGTTTTGATTATACAAAAATTGCAAATTACGATTCTACAAAATTTGACTCATTACTTATCGACAAAGGGATCGTTCGAAATAAATTAAAAATCAAAGCAGCGATTTCAAATGCGCAAGCCTTTCTTGAAGTTCAAAAAGAGTTTGGGAGTTTTAGTCATTATATTTGGGGGTTTACCAACGGGAAACCAATAAAAAATAAGGTCAGTGATTATAAAAATGCACCCCCTAATACGCCTTTGAGTGATCAAATAAGTAAGGACCTGAAAGGTCGTGGATTTAAATTTGTTGGCAGCACCGTTGTCTATGCGCATATGCAGGCTACTGGGATGGTGAACGACCACGAAATACAGTGTTTTAGATATAATGAAGTTTAATCTTTGTAAGGGACTAACTCCAATAGCTTCTCTATAACTTCTACGCGTGCTCTACTTTTTTTATTGGCTCTAATGATTATCCAAGGGGCAATTTCAGTATTCGTTTTATCAAACATTTTAGTTTTATACTCCGTATAGTCGTCCCATAACTCCAAGGCCGTTTGGTCTACTTTACTGAATTTCCATTTTTTAACAGGGCTTGTCTTGATATCTTCAAAACGTCGTGATTGTTCATCTTTAGAAATAGAGAAATAAAACTTCACGATTCGAACCCCCGAATCAATGATCATTTTCTCGAATTCATTCACTTGATTCATAAAGGTTTCGTACTCTTTTTTGGTGCAAAATCCATTAACTGGCTCCACCACAGCACGGTTATACCAACTTCGATCAAAAAACGTAATTTGACCATTTCGAGGTAAGTTTTTCACATAACGCTGAAAGTACCATTGATTTTTCTCTTCATCTGTGGGCTTTGGAAGTGCGACCACATTTAATTCCCTCGGGTTTAAGTGTTGGGTCACACGTCGAATTGCCCCCCCTTTTCCGGCAGCATCTCGACCTTCAAAAATTACAACTAATTTCTCTCCGTTTGCCTCCACCCATTGTTGAAGTTTAATCAACTCTTCTTGTAAACGCTCTAATTTTGACTCGTGATTTAGTATCCTTAATGCTTTTGAAACCGTCATATCCTTGTCACTTAACAACAATTGAAGACCGCGTTTACTATTGAGGTTTTTTAAGTTTTTGGCTGTAAATTTCTCCATAATTAATCGATTTGATTGATCATTCTATGATACCGCTGTACAATATTTGGATCTGGAAGCACCGTGGTCTTTGAACTCCCTTTTCGATCGTAATCAAAACGCGATAATACGTATCGAATACTCTCTAAACGCGCTTGTTTTTTACTGTTTGTTTTAATAATAATCCAAGGGCTAAATGAGTTGTGGGTTTTACTAAACATTTGTTCTTTATAAAAGGTGTACTTATCCCATCTTATTTGCCCTTCTTTGTCGACAGGACTAAATTTCCATTGCTTAAGCGGGTTTTTTAACCTAGAATTGAATCGTTTTTCTTGTTCTTCTTTTGAAATTGAAAACCAAAACTTGATAATGATCACACCATCTTCATAAAGCATATGTTCAAATTCAGGAACTTGAACCATAAACTTATTATATTCTTCATCGGTACAGAAATCCATTACAGGCTCTACAACCGCTCGGTTATACCAACTTCGGTCAAAAAACACAAGTTCGCCAGGCTCTGGTAATTCTTTGATATAACGTCTAAAATACCATTGTCCTTTTTCGATTTCTGTGGGCTTTGTGAGCGCTACTACACGCATGGATCTTGGATTTAGATGTTCGGTAAAACGGCGAATCGCCCCCCCTTTACCAGCCGCATCCCGACCTTCAAAAAGTACACATACACGTTTTTTGTGTTTGGCGGTCCACTGTTGTAGGTCTACTAGTTCGGCTTGAAGCTTTAAAAGTTCGGACTCATAGTCAATGGTTTTAATTAACGAATCATAATTTTTATTACTAATTTTAGAATCTAGTAAGTTTTTAAATGATTCTATTTCAGAATATGATTCGAAATCTTCTTTGGTGAGCATAGGCTTGTTTTTTTACTAAATCTTATATCAATTAAATTAATGTTTTAAGTACTGTAGTTCTTGCATAAAACTCGATCTTGAAATGTGTTCTGCACCTAAACTTTCCAAATAATCAGTATGCACTTGACAATCTATAAGTTTATACTTCGAGTTTTGAATTAAATTTATAAACCCAATTTTACTCGCATTGCTTACGTAGCTAAACATACTTTCGCCGCAAAATATTGTGTCATCAAGCTCAACTCCGTATAAGCCTCCTACTAATTTATTGTTTTGCCATACTTCCACAGACTTGGCAATTCCTCTACGATGTAACTCACAATACGTATCAATCATACTGTCAGTGATCCACGTACCAGATTGAGCGACTCTTTTGACATTGGCGCAGGCTTCAATCACATCTCTAAAGCTTTTATTTACAGTGACCTCAAAAGATTGATTTCTCAAAACTTGCTTGGTGCTTTTTGAAATTTTTAGTTTATTGGTATATAACACAAAACGAGGGTCTGGCGCCCACCACAACAGCGGTTGATCTAGTTCATACCAAGGGAAAATTCCATTTTGATATGCATACAAAACCCGCTCTGGTGATAAATCACCACCAACTGCCAAAAGTCCTTCTGGGTTTGCCTCAGTTAGTGGTGGAAATTCAATGGTTTTGTTTAGCCACCTCATTACTTTTTTATTTTGAAGCGTCTATTGTTTTAACGTTTGTTAAAACGGTAAATCATTCGGTTCATCCGCTGTTAAATCCGTTGCTGGTTCAAAAGCTTGTGCGGGCGCTACTGGTGCAGCATTTGCAGGAGCTTGAGCTTGTTGTAAATTCTCAATTCTCCAACCTTGTATCGCATTAAAATACTTGGCTTCTCCTTGTGGGTTTATCCACTCTCTACCGCGTAAGTTAATTCCAACTTTAATCTGTTGTCCAACTTGAAAATTGTTTAGCAAATCTGTTTTATCTTGAACAAATTCTACTAAAACGTGTTGTGGATATTGTTCGTCTGTAGTAACAACCAATTCACGCTTTCTAAATCCATTTGACCCAATAGATTGTGTTTCGCCTATAAGCTTAATTTTTCCTTGTACTTCCATTTTCGTAAATTCAATTTTGTTTTTAATAATGTCAATTAATGTAATGCTTTTTATAAATATATACAAATTTAACAAATTAAGATCCCAACTAAAAGGAGAAAGCAATAATATAAAGCAATAAATTTACCATAAATACATTATATTTAAAATTGAATAAAACAAACCAATGAAAAATTACTCAAAACAACATTTTCTACGCTGGGTAGCGATTGTCATTTCATTCTTGATTATTTCATTGATTTTATGGAACACCTATCGCTTTTTTCAAAAATTTAAAGAGGAAGAACGCATAAAGATGGAAAACTTCTCTCAGGCGCAAATGGAACTTGGAAAAATGATTGACCTTAAGGGAGATATCAGCGATTTTCCTCTGAAGATCATTCAAAGTAACACCACAACCCCAATGATTATTGAAGATTCTGATGGAAATTTTCAATCTAAAAACATCAAAAAACTTGCTAAAAATAATCAAGTCTATCTTAAAAATTTAACTGTAAAATTTAGTGAAGAAAATACGCCTATTCCAGTCGTATATGAAGGTAAAGTCCTGTCAACAATGTACTATGGGAATTCAGATTTATTAAACAAACTCAAGTATTATCCTTTAGCTCTTGTTTTGATTTTTTTATTGTTTAGTGCCGTCGTTTATTTTTTCTATAAGAGTTCTCGAACTGCTTCTCAAAACAAGCTTTGGACAGGGATAGCTAAAGAAACTGCACACCAAATTGGAACACCACTTTCCTCGCTTATTGGGTGGACTGAACTCTTAAAAACAGAATCTGTAAACCCTAGTTATATTTCTGAGATTGAAAAAGACATTCATCGCCTAGAAACCATTACTGAACGCTTTAGTAAGATTGGCTCTGTTCCATTACTAAAGACCACCAATCTCGTATCGGCAACTAAAGAATCCTTTGACTATTTAGAAGCTCGAAGCAGTAAATTAATCACCTTTAAAATGAATGCACCAGAAGAACATCTCTTGGCAGCGCTTAACCCAGAATTGTTCAGTTGGGCCATTGAAAACTTAGTCAAAAATGGAATCGATGCCATGAAAGGCGAAGGTCATATTGAAATATCTATAGGCGCTTCGGATGCGTTTGTTTTGATAGACGTTCGAGACACAGGAAAAGGGCTTTCAAAAAAACTATTTAATAGAATTTTTGAAACTGGTTTTACCTCTAAAAAACGTGGCTGGGGGCTAGGACTGTCTCTCACGAAACGAATTATTGAAGAATACCACAAAGGTAAAATTAAAGTGCTTCAGTCTGAAATTGGAGGAGGGACGACCATTCGAATGCGTTTAAACCGACTATAAGAACGAACTGATTTTGCGAGCGATGGCTTGAAATTCTTCTGGAGTCACTACTTCTTTTTTAATAAATTGAGCATCGTCCATAGCGTTTAAAGGAATTAAATGCACATGCACATGAGGCACTTCGAGCCCAATAACGGTCATCCCGATACGTTTACAGTCGACCGCTTTTTCGAGGGCAATGGCCACCGTTCTTGAAAACGCCATTAAAGCTATATAAGTAGACGAATCTAAATCAAAAATCTTATTGACTTCTTTTTTGGGAATACAAAGCGTATGCCCTTTCGCATTCGGATTGACATCTAAAAATGCTAAAAAGTCGTTCGTTTCTGCTACCTTATAACAAGGTATTTCTTTATTTACAATTTTAGTGAAAATCGAACTCATTGCTTGAAGTTAAGAATTAATTTACCTAGAAATATTCATGATTTCAAAATTAATAGTCCCGTTAGGCACTTGTATTTCGGCAATATCTCCAACGCTTTTTCCTAGCAGTCCTTTTCCGATTGGGGAATTTACTGAAATTTTTCCGGCAGCTAAATCTGCTTCGCCATCAGCAACGAGGAGATAGTCCAGTTCCATACCATTGGACTGATTTTTTATTTTCACTTTGGACAACACTAACGCTTTGGAAGAATCGAGTTGAGATTCGTCAATAAGCCGTGCTCCTGCAAGGGTATCTTCGAGTTTTGCAATACGCATTTCTAACATGCCTTGTGCTTCTTTAGCTGCATCGTATTCCGCGTTTTCACTTAAATCGCCTTTATCTCTGGCTTCGGCAATGGCACGCGACGCTTTAATGCGTTCTACGTCTCTGAGTTGTTTTAACTCATTTCTTAATTTTTTTAATCCTTCGGCCGTGTAGTAAGACACATTACTCATAACTGATAATTTTTAAAGTCGTCGTTCATTTAGGTTTTTGAATAGTCTAAAACAGAATTTAAAACTAAACGCAAAAATCTCGTTCTCACGAGATTGCCTTACAAATATACAAAATATTTATCGTATTGTGATTTTTGTCGTAATTTGTGAAGGAAAATAATACAAAAAAACGGCGTTACTAATATGAAGTATCAATCTAAGAAAAAGAACCTTAAAAAATTAAAATTATACAGTATCCTAATCTTGATTTGCAGCGGGTGTTCAAAAAGTAACAATTCCGATTCAGCGTGTAATTTTTTGGTCAATATTAATGTCATCACGTCCCTAAATCTTAATCTTTCACAGTATAATCAATTAACATTTCCTAACAATCCAGTTTATGTTCCTAACGCAGGTAACGGCGGGATTATCGTTAATAATACAGGCATCGGCTATGTTGCCTTTGATGCAGCAGATCCGAATCATATTTTCAACGATTGTTCGATACTTTCCATTAGCGGAGTTGAAGGCGTTTGTGGGTGTTCCGACGCCAATACATACAGCTTAACTACAGGTCAACCGCTAAGAGATAGTTCATTACGCTGTGGACTCAAAGCTTATTTTGTAGAAAGTAGTGGTAACACACTTTTTATATCCAACTAAAAAAAGCGCACCGAAGCACGCTTTTGATCATCCATAGATTTAATTTTTCTAAAACTTCAAAGTCAATCCAACTAAGAAATTTCTGGTGGCTTGTGGATAATACCCTGCCCCTTCAATTGTTGTTAATTGACCAGGGACTGACCAATCATCATCATACGTGTAGTAATAGCCATTAGAGACGTATTTTTCATCAAAGATATTATTTATGAGCCCCGAAACTACTACCGAGGTAAAGACTGATTTTGGATTCCACTTATAAGACACATTGAAATCATTTACAAAATAACTCTCTAGTTTTGAAGTCGCTGTGTCGGTATTCCCCATGAACTGTTCCCCTACAAATTTGGTTAAAAGATTCAAACTCAAACTCTTTAATGGACTATAAACAAACGCATTTGAAGCCACAATTTCTGGAGAGAAAGAAATATTTGTAGTTCCAAAATCTTTTAAATCACCATCCACTTGAGCATAGGTTTGCTTGTTTTTATTTGAGCTTAATGTTAATGCTGGTTGAACTGTGAATTTATCAGAAATAGCATACGCAGCTTCTATCTCTAGACCAAGTCTATAGCTATCGCCACTGTTGGTTCTAACGGGGGCTCCTACGTCATCTAAGGCTCCTGTTAAAATGAGTTGTTCATTATATTGCATATAATAGGAGTTGATATTTAACATCAATTTGTTTTTACTGTAACGCCACCCCATTTCAAAATCATTTAACTGTTCTGCCTTGACGTCCGGATTGCTTTCAAAATCTCCACGACTTGGTTCTCTATTCGCTCTTGCATAGGACGCATACAGATTGGAATAGGTAGCCAATTGGTAAGACACTCCCACTTTAGGATTGAAAAAACTGTAGGATTCATCAATCAACATATTTACTAAATCAGAAGTAAGCCCTGACGTTTTATAACCAATATTTCTAAGTTGCAAATCTCCAAAAATATCAATTTTAGAATTCAGGGTATAGGTTGCTTTTGCAAATACGCTAAAGTCTGTTTTTTGACCATTCCCAAAATAATATTGATCTCTAATGGACGCATTTTTTGCAAATTGTCTTGCCCAAATCACTTCTCCGAAATGGTCACCATCATACGTGCTATAAGACCCTCCAAATATAAGATCAAGGTTTGAGTTTCTATAATTTGCAGTCGCATTGATAACATAGAAATCATTGTCTAACCAGCGTCTTCTAATTAAATCGGTAATATCAGTTCCATAGAAATCAATCCCCGTAGCCTCTACAATTCCGCCATAAGTAGCAACCGCATCGTCCGTTCTATATTGCTCAAAATAGCCACGTCCAAAAGTGTAATTCAACCCTAAGTTCGTGGACCATTTTTGATTGAATTTTTGATTCCAATGAAGTTGGTAATGATCTTGTTTATAGTTGTCAATTTCATTTTCATAAGTATATGGGTTTTGACGACGATTTTCGTCCATTTGTTCTTGAGTCAAGCCCTCCCAAGCCTGATAGGTTTTTTCATGACCCCCAAAAACCAATGCTTTAATAAGCGTCCCATTGTTGTTGTAAGTCCCTTGTAAAAAATAGGATTTCAGATCTGAAAAAGCACGATCTACATAGCCGTCAGAATTAATTTGAGACAAACGCCCTGAAACTTCAAAAACGTCATTGATTTTTCCAGTACTGAATTTAACGGCATGACGCCTGGTATTATAACTCCCAAAAGAGTTTGAGATTTCAGCAGATGGCTTTTTTGAAGTGGCGTCTGTCAAAATGTTAATACTGGCTCCAAAAGCGCCAGAACCGTTTGTAGACGTCCCAACCCCTCTTTGAAGTTGCAAACTTTCTACTGAAGAGGTGAAGTCTGGTAAATTAACCCAAAAGGTGCCTAAGGATTCTGCATCCGTATATGGGATTCCATTAATAGTAATGTTGGTGGATAAAGGACTGACCCCGCGAACTCTAATCCCAGTGTATCCAATGCCAGCTCCGGCATCACTGGTGGTCACAACCGAGGGTAAATAATTTAATAAAATAGGAAGATCCTGTCCCAGATTTCGAGGTTCTAATTGAGTCTTAGTAAGGTTAGAATGCGTAATTGGTGCGTTTGATTTTACTCGAACCGACTGAACCAAAACCTCTTCTAGGGTTTGTGTTTGAGTGGAGTCAATTCTGACTTGATTCTGTTGCGCATCCATCACTAATGTGACTAGTAAGAAAGCAGATAATAGCGTAGATTTTTTCATACGATAAAAATAATATCGAATAAAAAGAGGTCATTATTCTTTGTAAATTGATTAATATAATTATTGAAGCAACTGCTTCATTAAAACTTCAATTAAAATTAATTTTAATTGAAACTCACATCCCTAAACAGCATTACCTGTTCTAGGTTCAATGGGTATGATCTCAGCCGATATCGGCACCCCTTTTTTGAGAACAGTGCAAATATAGTTAAGATTTCAAAAATTGAAAAGATTTTTTGAAATTATTTTGCTTGATGCGTAAATTTCAAAAGATCATTCACCGTTTTAACAGGGTTGAATGTAATAATTGGAACCTCAACAAAAACCGTATTCCAATGCGCCATGCTACCATTCCATAAACCCGGTTTTTCTAATGTTTTTAGTTGTTTCCCGTACTTTGTTTTTGTGGTAATAAAATACGTTTTTGGATCTATGAATTGTTTTAAATCATAGGTTTCTCCTTTGTAATTTTTAATACCACAAACAATATCAACTGGATTAAAATGAGTGGCATTCATCAAAATAGTTTTCTGACGACTTAGTTTTTGATTCACCTGAGAAGCTTCAACTATTTGTAAGGATATTTCGCCGTTTTCGGCTTTAACCCAAAATGGACCTCCGCCAGGCTCGCCTTCGTTTTCTACCATCCCACAGATACGGATCGGACGATTAATTTTTGATTTTAAGTAATCAATCTGGTATTTGTAAGCGTATTTATCAAATTCTGAACTGATACGAATGTTTAATTGTTGAGTTAAAAAATCTACGATTTCTAATATTTGAACTTCTGAAATCTCACTAGACTCAAGAATTTTTGCATATTTAAACACCTGAAACTGTAGCTTTAGAAGCACCCCTGCAAGTACTTTTTTATAGCGCGCAATTTGGTCTAAGTATTTGTCGACCACAACATTGTCTATGTTTTTAACGAAAATAATGTCTGCATCGATGTGGTTTAAGTTTTGTATCAATGCGCCGTGTCCAGAGGGTCTGAAAAATAGTTTTTCATTTAACCTATACGGCTGATTTTTTAGATCAACCGCCAATACATTGGTGTTGGATTCTTGATACGAAAACGAAAGTTCAAATTTGGTGTTCGTTTTCGACTCTACAATGCGCTGAATAGACGCCCATTTTGTTTCAAATTGTTTTAAATGCGCTTTTGAAACCGTAAACTGTAGTTGTGCCTTACCATCAATTGAAGCATATTTCTCTGCTTCAAACAAATGCTCTTCAAAAGCCGTAGACGTATGGTTTTTGTACTGATGAAAAGGCAATAAACCTTTGGGGATATTTAAATAGTTTAGATAGTCTTCTTCTAAGATACTTTTCACAAACAGAAGCCGTCTTTGATCCAAAGTAAGTAGATCATAATCTGGCATTGCGATTTGCATTTTATCCACGACATCGTCGTGAAATGGCAGTTTTTCGATCGTGACAAAAAACAAAAACAACTCTACCGATTTATTTTTATTTATATATGAATTGATTGTTTCTTTTTGAGGCTCATATTGAGATAAAAACTCGTGTAACAACTTAAACATTCGAGAGGCTGCTCCTGAAGCAGGCGTAAACTTGACAACTTTGAGTGCTCCTTTTTCTTCATCATAATAGTTGACAAAATCGTTCAATTCGGACTCAGAAAGTTTTAAGATTCCATTTCCTATCGTAGCGGATGCACTCAAATTAATGTAATTTTGAGACCCTTTGTAAGTTTTAATTTGTTTCTTAACAATTTTAAGGCTTAAGCCTAAGCTTTCTATGTGTTCAATATCGGAATGTGAAAAATTCAAATTTGTGGAATTAAAAGTTGGTTAATATGTTTGACAGCATTTTTTAAACGTTCTATTTTGGACCCACTTAAAATTACATAAGGAAGTTCTAAAGCTTGCAAGGCACCTTCAAATGCTGAAAACATTTTTTTTCGTTCATTAGGTTTATCTCTTAAATCATCTGCCTCCCATGGAACGTCAATATCGCATAAAAAGTATAAATCATAGGTGTGTTTTTTGGCATAATAATCAATAACTGGATCACAGTACCCATCATAATAGACTTCAGAATACACTTTAGTTTCCAAAAGATTGGTGTCACAGAACAATATTTCATCTATTTTGAGGGCACTTTCATTTTCCAATCGCATTTGTCCTACCGCAATTGGCATCAAGTCTTTGGTTTCACAAGTTTTTTGCTCATGATCCCATTTTTTTTGAAGATGTTCCCTGGCATATTCAGGGACCCAGTCCGTGCCAAAATAGGCCGCTAAATCTTTCGACAAGGTCGTTTTTCCCGTCGACTCAGGGCCAAATAATACTACTTTTATACAGCTAGACGGCTGCTGTTCAAGTGCTTGTTCCATGCTAAAAATCCAAATATTGCTAAAATTGTAAACCCAAAATATTGTATACTCGTAAATGTAAATCCTTTATAAAAATATAACGGCACTGATATGACATCTGCAATGATCCAAAAGTACCAATTTTCTATCTTACGTTTGGCCATTAACCACATTCCCACAAAAAACAAAGCTGTTGTGAAGGTATCGACATAAGCCACCCAATTCGTCCACATATCAAAAAACTGATAAACAAGATACACTAATAATAACGCTGCTCCAAAAATAATAACTCCCGTAAACTGTTCTTTTTTAGTCGTTTTTGAAATTGGAGTTACATGGTTTCCATCTACTTTTCGAGTCCAAATATACCAGCCATACAGGCTCATTATAAAATAATAACCGTTAATCATCATATCTCCAATTAGCTGCCATTTAAACAACAAATACACGAAAATAGAAGTGCTAATGATTCCCGTTGGAAATACCAAAATATTATTCTGCTTAGAATACCAAACCGATGCAAACCCAAACGCTACAGCGACAATCTCTAGAAAAACATCCAAAGAATCGTACGTACTGTATTGTTCAAATAAAAAATTAAAAATTTGGTTCATAATCGCTGTGATCGCTTTTTACAATTTTCAAGTGTTTCAATTTATTGTTTTTTATCGGCCACATGCTGTTCGCTGTTAATCATATTCCATGGGTGATAAAATCCCGAACATGCTCGTTTCATATTCAAAACGACATGGTCAATTTCTTCAAATGACTTTCGAATAGCCGTAGACAAAAATAGCATTAATGCATCATATTCCCCATAAATTTGTGTACTTAATGGATTTTCTATAACCGTAAATTCTGATGCTCGTAATCGTATGATGAAATCAATGATTGGAGATTCAAAATCGGTTTGTAGTGGCATAAGTGTGAATTCTACAGAGATGTTCATGAGTTTTTATTTTTCTTTCATTCGAAGAGCTATCCTTTTTGTATGATGCTCGGTTCATTTAAAATTATATTACAAATTAGGCCCTACAATCGCACATCCAAAGCCTTCAAACTCCATGAATATAGCTTTAAATTTTAACCTATTATTATTGTGAATAATCCAAGCGGTTGTACTGTTCGATTCTGTTCCGAATGGCACTACCAAAAAATGCTTCTTAAAAACCATTCCTGGGGTGGCATATAATTTGTAGAGGGATTCTTTAATACACCATATTCGTGTTAGTTTTTGAATTAGTTTGGAGTCATTCTCTTTCAAATAAGAGTCTTCAAAACCTATAAATTTAGTCGCAATCTTGGTGATTTTTTCGCGTTGTTTTTCGATATCCACCCCCACTTTTTTTGAGCTGACTACAACCGCTGAAAAATTGTAAGAATGCGTAATAGAAATGTGTTTACCGTCTTTGAAATGTGGCTTTCCAAATGAATCATAAACCAAATCTTCATCCGTGTATCCAAATTCAGACAACAGCATTCGAACACTCAAAAACCCACGTTGGTGCAACTCACTTTTCATCCTGTTAACGCGTTCCAAACTTTCAGGATTTAGAACTATTTGATTCATGAAAAATTCCATCGACTCAGAAATCTTCCATATTTTAACAATAGTTTGTGAGTTTAAATCGAGTGATTTGTAAAGTGGCATTTAATTTTTAAAAAGTTAATAGTTATCTTTGCAATGTAAAATTAAATTAAAAAACGAAAATACATTATTTTAGAAAATTATTCTCTAAAAACTGTGTTTAAAAACAATCTTATGAACGTAAAAACCATCCCTTATGTACCTTACAAAGTAAAAGACTTGTCTCTTGCTGATTGGGGTCGCAAAGAAATTGAACTTGCTGAAGCAGAAATGCCAGGCCTAATGAGTCTTCGGGAAGAATACAAAGACAGTCAACCGCTCAAAGGAGCTCGAATTGCAGGTTGTTTACACATGACCATACAAACCGCTGTTCTAATTGAAACTTTGATCGCACTAGGAGCGGATGTTACATGGAGTTCTTGTAATATATTTTCAACACAAGATCAGGCTGCAGCAGCAATCGCCGCCGCAGGAATCCCTGTGTATGCTTGGAAAGGTTTAACCGAAGAAGAATTTGATTGGTGTATCGAACAAACTCTGTTTTTTGGAGAAGATCGTCAACCTTTAAATATGATTTTAGATGACGGTGGCGATTTAACCAACCTAGTCTTTGATCACTACCCCGAATTAATGTCTGGAATTAATGGCCTTAGTGAAGAAACAACAACTGGTGTACACCGTTTATACGAACGTATGAAAAACGGTACTTTATCTATGCCAGCAATCAACGTTAACGATTCGGTGACTAAAAGTAAATTCGATAACAAATACGGTTGTAGAGAAAGTGCTGTAGATGCTGTGCGTCGTGCCACTGATATTATGCTCGCAGGAAAAAGAGTCGTGGTTTGTGGATATGGTGACGTTGGTAAAGGAACCGCCGCATCTTTTCAAGGTGCTGGAAGTATTGTAACGATCACAGAAATTGACCCTATTTGTGCTCTACAAGCAGCGATGGACGGATTTGAAGTGAAAAAACTAGAAACTGCATTACCGACTGCTGACATTGTGGTGACCGCTACTGGTAATAAAGACATCGTTCAAAGCATTCATTTTGAAGCAATGAAAGACAAAACAATTGTTTGTAACATTGGTCACTTTGATAATGAAATTGACATGACTTGGCTAAATGATACACACGGAGACAGCAAAGTTGAAATCAAAGCACAAGTTGACAAATATACTATTGACGGAAATGATATTATTGTTTTAGCCGAAGGCCGTTTAGTTAATTTAGGATGTGCTACTGGGCACCCAAGTTTTGTAATGAGTAATTCTTTTACAAACCAAGTATTAGCTCAAATTGAACTATGGACCAATAGAGATGCTTATAGTAACGAAGTTTACATGTTACCAAAACATTTAGATGAAAAGGTTGCGAAATTGCACCTTGAGAAAATCGGTGTAGAGCTTACAAATCTTCGATCAGACCAAGCTAGTTATATTGGTGTTTCTGTTGAAGGGCCATTTAAACCAGAATATTACCGTTACTAAAAAACGGAAAAATCTACAAAAAAGACTGCCTTCTTGGGCGGTCTTTTTTTTTGATAAAACTTAAAAGAAATACTATGTAGACGAGACAATTAAAAATTGTTTCTGGAATTATTGTGAAAATGAAATGATATTTTGTAAGTTTATAATATATGAATGTAATACACATAAGTGCAGAGTGTTATCCGATAGCAAAAGTAGGCGGCTTAGCCGATGTTGTAGGTTC
>TARA_B110000902_G_scaffold47416_1_pt1 | contig 28464 bp, 24 predicted proteins | sample TARA_B110000902 | Tara Oceans TARA_B110000902 (sample SAMEA4398009) | marine metagenome | biome: Polar Biome; feature: [SRF] surface water layer (ENVO:00010504); material: water (ENVO:00002006), including particulate matter (ENVO:01000060) such as... | depth 5 m | reverse complement strand
GCAACTAAACTTGGTTCAACCCCAAAAACCTTCCATGAATCATTTTGACAAACTTTTAGAAAATCACCAGTTCCTGCACCCACATCTAAAATATTTTTCGAAAGGGTACTGAAGGAGTTTACAAGTTTTAATTTTTTCTTTAATGTGATGTTTTTTACAAATTGGTATACTTTATCTAAAAGTGTTTTTTTAGAATCTGTGTGGGAAATATAAGCTTCACTTTTGTAGTAATCGGCTAGGTTTTCAGGAACTGGATTTGTAACTAACATTTCGTACTCTTTATTTATCATTACTTGATAAACTTCTTTAGAAACCGAAGCATCTATACACCTTAAAAAAGGTTTCAAATTTTGATAAAAATCTTTTTCTTTTTTCATTTATTTTGAATTGTTCCTCGTGGAACATCTTAGAAAATACAAACAACTATCTTCCCATATAAACTAAAAGGACAGAAATATCACTCGGAGAAACACCGCTAATTCTACTCGCTTGGGAAATTGAAATTGGTTGAATTTTACTCAACTTTTCTCTGGCCTCGAAAGAAAGGGACTTTACTTTTTGATAGTTAAATCTAGAAGGGATCTTAACGTTTTCAAGCCTATTTAGTTTATCAGCATTGTTCTTTTCCTTCTCAATGTAACCGGAATATTTTAAATGGATTACAGCTTGCTCAATGACCTCTTTATCAATAAAATTGGCTGCAAGAAAAGCCGTCAATTTTTTTATGTTTTTAAAGTCAGAAAACTCTAATTGAGGTCTTGCAGCAATTTTATAAAGCTTCATCGATTGATGAATCAATGCTAAATTCTTTGCTTCTAAAATAGGGTTTATCTCTTCTTGCTTGACACTCGTCTCTTGTAAAAATTTAATTAACAAGTCTGCTTTAGATTGCTTTTCTAACACACGATCCATCCTTTCTTTAGACGCTAAACCTAATTCAAAACCTAATGGTGTTAATCTTAAATCGGCATTGTCTTGTCTTAACAAAGTTCTATACTCTGCCCTGGAAGTAAACATTCGATAGGGCTCTTCTGTTCCTTTTGTAATTAGATCATCAATCAAAACACCAATGTAAGCTTCATTTCTTTTTAGGATAAAAGGATCTTTTTTCTGGGTCTTTAAGGCAGCATTTACTCCTGCCATTAATCCTTGTGCGGCAGCTTCTTCATATCCAGTAGTACCATTAATTTGGCCTGCAAAAAACAAGTTTTTGATTAACTTTGTTTCTAAGGAATGAGTAAGCTGTGTAGGAGGGAAATAATCATACTCTATAGCATATCCATATCTTAAAAACTTTACGTTTTCAAATCCAGCAACTGCTCTAATTGCTTTGTCTTGAATATCTTCTGGAAGTGAAGTTGAAAATCCATTTACATACATCTCAACTGTTGTCCAACCTTCTGGCTCGACAAAAATTTGATGCCTATCCTTGGTCGCAAAACGATCTATCTTGTCCTCCACAGAAGGACAATACCTAGGACCTGTAGATTTAATTCTACCATTAAACATTGGGGACCTATCGAAACCCTCACGGAGCAAATCATGGACAGCAAGATTAGTATAAGTCAAATAGCAGGAACGTTGTTTTTGCAATGATTTAGTAGTTGGCAAATAAGAAAATTTCTCAGTAATTTCATCTCCAGGTTGTTCTATCATTTTAGAATAATCTAAAGAACGACCATCAACTCTTGGCGGTGTTCCTGTTTTCATTCTACCTGACTCAAAACCCTTTGAAACCAAACTCTCTGTAATTCCTGTTGAAGCTCCTTCTCCAGCCCTACCTCCACCAAAGCTTTTATCACCTATGTGAATCAAACCATTTAAAAAAGTACCTGCAGTAATGATAACTGTCTTTGCTTTAATCTCTAAGCCTAGTGCTGTTTTGACCCCAATGATCACATTCTTATCGAACAATAAATCATTTACAGCATCTTGATAAAAGTCAACATTGGCTGTCTCCTCTAGCATGGTTCTCCAACAATCTGCAAACTGCATTCTATCAGACTGAACTCTTGGACTCCACATTGCAGGTCCTTTTGACTTATTCAACATCTTAAACTGGATTGCTGTTTTATCAGTAACGATTCCACTATAGCCACCCAACGCATCAATCTCTCGTACAATTTGTCCTTTTGCGATTCCTCCCATTGCTGGATTGCAACTCATCTGAGCAATATTCTGCAAATTCATTGTAATTAATAAGGTGTGCGCGCCCATGTTTGCAGCAGCTGCAGCGGCTTCGCTTCCCGCATGCCCTCCTCCTACTACAATTACATCATATGTTGTTGAAAATAAACTCATTATATTACCGTTCCACGTGAAACTTATTAGTTATTAAACTGACTGTCATTTACTTATCATAAGAATTGCCTTGTCTTCAGCGATTCTCATTTCCTTTTTATCTGCATCAGACTTATCTGTATAACCCATAAAATGTAATACACCATGAATCAGCACCCGATGAAACTCTTCGATAAAAGGGACCTTATAATCTAACGCATTATCAATGACTCTTTCTACAGAAATAAAAATATCTCCACTAATGACCTTCCCTAAAGTAGTATCAAAACTAATGATATCGGTTAAGGTATCATGCTGTAAAAATTCTACATTTAACTTGTGCAGATAATCATCATCACAAAAAACATAGCTGATATCACCAAGCTCAAACCCTTGTGCTAAAACAACGGCTGAGACCCAATCTTCCAAAAGGGATTCATTATCAATTTGAAATGATGTTTCATAATTGAATGTAATCATACTTTGTATTTACTTAATGTCAGAAAAATATGCTCTGACTTTATTTTTATAATTTTGCTGCAAAGGTAATGATTGTCTGTTTAATATTTCTGTTTGATTGAAAAACTGCTTTTTGAACTCGATTACTTTAATATTTCTCTTTTGCAGTACTTTAAAGTTGGTATTTGATTTTCGCTTGTTATCTTTACCCTGCTCTAAAACGGCTTGACTTAATTTTAGTAATTCATAGTTAAGGGCATTCATTTTTTGTAATGTGCCAAGATTATGTCCTTTTTCTAAAATTTCATTTTCTAAATCTTCCATCTTTTTCAACGCTCTTTTTACTGCTGAATTTGTACCATTACCTTCAGCTTCAGACTGACTAATTTGTTTTTGTAATTCTTGTCTTAACAGACTTTGCTCTTTATATATTTCATAGATATCTGCATCTGAATTATCGTTAGATTCACCTGTGCCCTTCTTTGCTTTCACTCCACCTTCTCCTGGTTTCTTACCTTGTTTGCCTAATTTATTTCCTTTCCCATCCTTTTCACCATCTTTTCCTTCTCCAGACTTGCCCTCTTTTTTCAAACCTTCTTTCATCTTCTCGGACAAATCACCTTGCTTCTTAATCAAATCAGGTAAGCTAAAACCACTACCCTTCTCTTTTTTCCCTTTACCTTTATTCATTGACATTGAATTTTTCATATCGCTTAAAATGTTGCTTAAATAATCAGCCAAATCATTAACCGCAGTCATGACATACCGTTGATTTGAAATCCCTTTTGAAAAATTATTTTCTGAAAAATTATCAAGTGACAGCGCTAAGTTATAATGCGTTGTAGATAAATCATCTTTGATCTTAACAGAAATTTTAGGCAACCTTAGGGACAACACATAAAGGCTATCGTCTATATGTTCAAAATACGTTTTTAACTGATTTTGGAACTTTAGGTCATTACCAAAATCCGGATGAGAAGTTGAAGTCTCATCAAATTTATTCATTAATTGCTCTTGCTTAAATGAAAAAATAAGTAAATTTTCTAGGATTTTTCGAAGGTCGTCCACGTTCTCTTCCATGGACTCTCCTTCCATCTCAAGCATTTCTTTTTGCATTTTTACACTCATCTCTTTCATCTTTTTTGATGAATTTTTCTGGTTCTTTTTTGCAGCAGCTGAACGATCTCTAAAAAGGTTGTCTTCAAAAATTTTTAATTCCGCATCAATCTCTTCTTGTTCCTTTTCCACATCAGGGAGCCCCATGGGTTCTTTTAAATTCTCATTGTCCTTGTTAAGCTCCTTTAATTCCTCTTTAATTTCTTCAAAGGATTTTAAAATCTCTTTTTGAGCGATTGCATCATTGGCTTCATTTTGAGCTAAACGCTCTTGTTTTTGGGATAACTTTTCAATTTTATTGGCAATTTGCATTGCTTTTTGCTCAACATAAAAACGTTTTGTCAACTCTAAAATACGGGTTAGGCTTCTCTCCTGTTGTTGATTTTGTTGCGCTAACTCTTTGGCTTTTTTTAATAAATCTTCCTTGTTGAGTTTCTCCGCAATTTTCTGAATCTCATCCAACAACTTTTGTTGTTTTTCTAACTTGTTAAGTTCAGCTATTCGTCTTTTTAATACTTCTTTTTTTAGTTGAATTTGCTCGTTTACTGATACCTTCTCTTCTAGGTTTTCTTGCAACTTTTCTGTTTGACGTTGCATCATTTTATGATATTGATTCTGACGTTTTACAAACTTTTTGATTTTCTTCTGATCGTTCCAATTAATCTTCTTCTTTACCTGCAAATCCTTTTGAACCTCTTCTAATTTTTTACGTTGCTGTTGTTGTTTCTGAATAGAATTCTCGATATTATTGATGGTATTTCTTTGCTCTTGCAAAAGTTCTTGCTCTAATTCTTCTTCCGTTTGTTTCCGATAATTGAAAATTTTACTCTTTGACTTTTTACTTCCATGAACACCATCGTTATCAAAAACTTGGAAAAACAAATTATAATTAACTCCTTTTTCAATTGATAAACCACCAGGGAATTCGTAATAAAAAGTTTGAATGTTTTCATTCGTAATTTCTAAATCGAGAATGTTTTGAAGTTGTGGGGTGGTGTCAACATAATAAACAAGTTGCAATTTCTTGATTCCATAATCATCAGAAACCTGGCCAGCAAACACTGCTGTTCCTCGAGAAATACTGTCAATATTAGATTGAACAGAAATTAATGGGGCTTCATCTTTAACAACAGACACTGAAAAATGTAAATTCTCAAAATTACTTAAATTTGTATTGGAGGAAGAAATCTGATAATCAATTGGTGTGTTTATTTTTTTTGAAAAAATAAAATTATTAATGGATGTCGGTTCAAAAAAAACGCGCTTTCCATTGTTAGTAAAAGCCACAGAGTCAGTTTGACTTGCAAAAACATTCCAGGTAATTTTTGTACCTTCTGGAACCACAATATTTCCAGCGTTTTGAAATCTTTCATTTCTTTTACCAATATAACTTGGATAGTTGAGACCCAATGAAATGTTATTAATTGTAGGTGTCTTTAATACTTCAATTTGGTATTTTTGAGATTGAACTCCATTTGCTTCCACATAGAAATCAACTGTTTTTTTAACATTCAAAAACGTATATGAAAAAGTTGCATTACTTGAGTTTTGTAGATAATAATGTTGATTTTCAAAATGAATTTTTGCCTCAACAGGCAATACTTTTCCTTTTACACCAATAAAAACAGTAATAGATTTTCCTTGAATAACTTGTAATTTCTTTTCTTTTAAAGAAAATGAAAATGGTGCTCGCGGAATATAGCTAGTTCGATGATTCACAATTCGCTCGAGACTTGATGTAAACACCTGTCTGTTTCCAGAAAAAAGGGTGACCAACAAAATTAAAACTGGAATTATGGCATACTTTAAAAACTTTTTGTTCTGTTTGAAGTCAACCGCTTTCACAAACGGAACTGACTGTAATTCATGTGCTTTTTGATCAATACTTGCCGCTAATAAATCGGACTTAATTGCGTTTTGTTTAAGCTGTAAAACATTGAGTAATTTATCTTGTACCTCAGGAAAATGGCGCCCAATAATCTTGGAAGAATGAACCGCTGTAATTCCAGCTCGTAAACCAATCAACTTAAAAACAGGAAGAACGATAAAGCGAATCAGTAAAAACAATTCAACCCCTAAAAAGAACCAAAACAAAAGGGTTCTTGCTGTGGTTTTGAGCCATAAAAAATATTCTAAAAAAAGGGTGAAGAAAAAATACAAACAGCCTAAAGAAAGAAATAAAATAGTTCCTTTTATCAATTCACTTGTGTAGTACTTGCGTGTAAATTGATGTAATTTTTGTTCTATATTTTTAAATCCATTAACCATAAAAATACTGTTTTACATTAATCCAAAACCAAATAATCGTTAAAACGCTTTTAACAAGTTTTTAAAATTATTAAAAAAATTAGACGGCTGCTGCCCCTGTTTTCTTTGAACGAATGTACTCAATTTTTATGTTTTTTTGATTTCTCCTTGCGCAAGAACGAAAAAAGTTTAATAATTAGCGAATTCATGGCAGGGTTTTTCATTAAAAACTATCTTTGCAACTTCACAAAAACAGAAAAAATGGAATCTAATGTTCGTGTTCGCTTTGCGCCAAGTCCTACAGGACCTCTACATATTGGTGGTGTAAGAACTGCTTTATACAATTATTTATTTGCTAAAAAACACAACGGGACTTTTGTCCTGAGAATAGAAGACACAGACCAAACTCGTTATGTTGCAAATGCAGAACAATATATAATAGATGCTTTAGCATGGTGTAACATTCCTTTTGACGAAGGCCCTGGAAGGAATGAAAAATTAGGTCCTTACAGACAATCTGAACGCAAAGAAATTTACAAAAAACATGCAACATTATTAGTTGAAACAGGTTGGGCATACTATGCCTTTGACACTTCAGAGCAATTGGATGCTGAAAGAAAGGGGCACGAAGCAAAAGGGAAAAACTTTATTTATAATTGGCATAATAGGGAAAAAGGACGTTTGGTAAATTCATTAGTTTTGAGTGACGAAGAAGTAGAAACGAAAATGAAAGCTGGCGAAAATTATGTCATCCGTTTTAAAACTCCTCAAGACGAAATCTTACGAATGGAAGACGAAATCCGGGGAAACATAACGATAGACACCAATACGCTGGACGATAAAATTCTATTTAAAGGAGACGGAATGCCAACGTATCATTTAGCAAATATTGTGGATGATCATTTGATGGAAATTAGCCATGTAATTCGTGGTGAAGAATGGTTACCGTCAATGCCTTTGCACATATTGCTGTACAAAGCTTTTGGGTGGGACGCTCCTAAATTTGCCCATTTACCCTTAATCTTAAAACCCATAGGAAAGGGGAAATTAAGCAAACGTGATGGGGATAAATTAGGGTTTCCTGTGTTTCCTTTAGCCTATACAAACGAAATATCTGGCGACCATTCTCCCGGCTACAAAGAGGACGGTTATTTTGCTGATGGGTTTATAAATATGCTTGCTTTCTTGGGCTGGAACCCCGGGACTGAACAAGAGCTTTTCTCTTTAGAGGAATTAATAAGCTCTTTTGAATTAAAACGTGTTAGTAAATCTGGAGCAAAATTTAGTCCTGAAAAAGCAAGTTGGTTTAATCAACAATACATGCAAACAAAAGAGAATTCGGAACTAACAGATTTATACATTCCAATTCTTGAAGAAAAGGGGATTTATCAAAGTAAAGATTTTATTTTAAAAGTAGTTTCTTCAATCAAAGAAAGAGCTGTTTTTATAAAAGACTTTTGGGAATTGTCTTCTTTCTTTTTTGAGAATCCACAAGAATACGACGCAAAAGCCAGTAAAAAGAATTGGAAGGAAGGAACCCCTGAATTAATGAATGAGTTAATTTGTCTTCTTGAAACAATTCAAGATTTTTCATCAGAAAACACTGAGAAGGAAATTAAAAAATGGATTACTGATAAAGAAATTGGTTTTGGTAAAGTAATGCAGCCCCTTAGGCTCTCTTTGGTTGGTGCCTTAAAAGGACCTCATTTATTTGACATCATAGAACTAATCGGAAAGGAATCGTGTATTAAAAGACTTGAAAACGCTATCGCAAAACTATAATTATGAAAAATATAATCTTTTTTTTAGTTTTTGGTAGTGCATTTACTGTTCATGCTCAGTATGGCTACGGAAACGGGCAAAGACAACAACAAAGGCAGACAGTACAAGCTCCTCAGAGAGCTCCAAAACCTAATTTTGATGTAAGAAAACATGTAGGAATTATAGTCTACGAAACAGAAAAAGCAGCAAAGAAGTCGGGTATAAAATTAAAATCTAAACAAGGGGATAAATTTTATAAAATAGTAACGGATTACAATAAGTCTATTAAAGACATTACTAGAATTAATAGTTTTTTACTAAGAAGCACGAAAGATATGGTTGAAGGTTTTCAGAAAAAAGCTCTTAAAAGCGGAGATTTTTCTGAACAACTGAAAGTTATAAAAAAAATGAATGAGGATCTAAAACCAATTTCTGAAACACTGAAATTAGAAAAAGAAAAACTAGATACATCCATGAAAGGATTGCTTTCAGAAAAACTATATAAAAAATGGGTTAAGTATAATAAAAAACGTCAAAACTTTTTTAAAACAAAAGCGTAATCCCCATTAAAAAAAATCTTTTTTTTGAACTTGTCCCTAATAATTAATTCCTAAAATTTAGTATCTTTACAATAAATCGATTTTAACATCAAAAACAAAAGACTATGTTTCCAATTATTATCATTGTACTTATTATACTTATCCTTTTTGCTTCCTTATTCACTGTCAAGCAACAAACTGCCGCTATATTAGAGCGCTTTGGGAAATTTAACATCATTAGACAATCTGGATTACATTTAAAAATTCCTTTGATAGATAAAGTTGCCGGAAGGTTAAGTCTAAAAATTCAACAATTAGATGTTATCATTGAAACAAAAACACTAGATGATGTTTTTGTAAAATTAAAGGTATCTGTTCAATACAAAGTTATTTATGACAAGGTATATGACGCCTTTTATAAATTAGATTATCCCCATGACCAAATTACCTCCTACGTATTTGACGTTGTAAGAGCGGAAGTTCCAAAAATGAAATTGGACGATGTTTTTGTAAAGAAAGATGATGTTGCAATTGCCGTAAAATCAGAATTGAACGAAGCAATGATGACCTATGGTTATGATATTATAAAAACGCTAGTAACAGACATTGACCCAGATGCGCAAGTAAAAGAAGCAATGAATAGAATTAATGCTGCAGATAGAGAAAAAACAGCGGCACAATATGAAGGAGATGCACAACGTATTTTAATTGTAGAACGCGCTAAAGCAGAAGCAGAAAGCAAACGCTTACAAGGTAAAGGTATTGCAGATCAACGACGAGAAATTGCACGAGGATTAGAAGAAAGTGTAGAAGTTTTGAACCGTGCTGGAATTAATAGTCAAGAAGCATCTGCTTTAATTGTAATTACGCAACATTATGATACTTTGCAGTCTATTGGGTCAGATACAAACAGTAATTTAATTTTACTACCAAATAACCCAAATGCGGCAAGTTCAATGTTAAATGACATGGTAGCAAGCTTTGCAGCTACGAATCAAGTTGGAGAGGCTATGAAAAAAACAAAACCTAAAAAGTTAGATTCATAAAATTTAAATAAATTAATAACAAAACCCGAAACTAATTCAGTTTCGGGTTTTCTTTTGGTATAGGTGTTATAAATAAATTTTACTTTTTTTCTTCTCTTTTTTCCTCATCATCTTCTTCTTTTGCTGCATTTTTAAATTCTTTAATTCCACTTCCTAAACCTTTCATTAGTTCTGGTATTTTTTTACCTCCAAAAAAAAGTAAAACGACCACAACAATTATGGCTATTTGCATTCCTCCAATCATCACAAAATATACAGCTAAACTATTCATTTTTTAATTTTTTAATACAACAAAGATACAAAAAAGGTTAGTATTCCTTCATTTTTGGTGACTACTAATTTCTTTTCTGAATAATACCTCCGATTACTGTTTTATTTTTTAGAAGCTTTGGAGTTCCCTTATAAAATATAGAACCTCCGAAGTTCACTTTTGCACTTAGGGTGTCTCCTGCATAAACTTCTGCTTTTGCTCCTGTACCAGCAAATACGTCAGAATTCCCTGATACTTTCATCGCAAAACCTTTGTAAACTCCATATAAATCTACATTTACTTCTTGGTTTTCTGTTGTACCAGTCAGCTTTACAATTCCGCCAGAGGAAGCTCTGACTTTTAAATAACGAACTTTGGAAGTGATATTTATAAAAGATTTTTCTTGTGAATTTACTTCTAAGACATCTTGATTAAAATTCTTGCTGGTAATTGTTGCTCCTTCATTCGCATCAATAATATCAATGTTTGTATTGTAAAATACTTTTATTAAAACCTGTCCATTTGCCGCATTATTTTCTGGTTTTAATGAAAAAGGCAACGATAATTTTAAGATATTATTTACATTCTTAATTTTTACCCTTTCAGACTTTTCTCCTGTAATTTCTAGTCTTTGCACATCTGATTTAATCAATTCTACTGCAATTCCGTTAAAAACTTTTAGAGCACTATAATCTCCTAAGTTCTTTGTTACGACTGTTTGTGCAGAGAACACATAACTGAACATTAGCGCGCAAATAAATATTGTCTTTTTTTTCATTTTTACTTTTTTTTAACAACTTGATTCAACAGGAACAATATAATACTATTTTTTTTATTTTTATTTAAATAAAAAAACCAAGAATATTTAGTCTTCTATCAAATTAAAATCTAGATGTTTCCTTTCTAAATCCGCTTTTTTAACTTGAATTTTGACGTCGTCACCCAATTGATATTTCTTTTTTGTTGATTGCCCAACAATAGCGTATTGCTTTTCATCAAAAACATAATAATCACTTTTGATGTCTCTGATTCGAACCATTCCTTCACATTTGTTACTAGAGATCTCTACATAAATTCCCCACTCTGTAACCCCTGTGATTACTCCTTCAAAAAAGGCCTCTTTGTGGTCTTGCATGTATTTAACTTGCATGTATTTAATAGACGACCGTTCTGCTTTTGAAGCTAATTCTTCCCTCTTGGATGCATGTTTGCTTTTTTCTTCGTATTTATCTGCTTTGGGCGTGTCTCCGCCATCTAAATAATGCTGTAGCAATCGGTGTGTCATCACATCGGGATAACGTCTTATTGGTGATGTAAAATGGCTGTAATAGTCAAAAGCCAATCCGTAATGACCAATGTTTTGAGTTGTGTATACTGCCTTAGACATGGTTCTGATTGTTAATGTTTCAATCATGTTTGCTTCTGCTTTTCCATGCACATCACTTAATAGCTGATTTAAAGATTCTGAAGTCGTTTCTTTTGTAGCTGTATTAATTTTGTAGCCAAATTTGTGAATCATATTTTGTAAAGAAGCTAATTTATCTACGTTTGGTTCGTCGTGAACTCTGTAAATAAATGTTTTATTTGTTGCTTTTCCTTTAGAAAAACCAATAAATTCTGCCACTTTTCTGTTTGCAAGCAACATAAACTCTTCAATAAGTTTATTAGCATCTTTAGATTCTTTAAAAAAGACACCAACAGGGTTTGCTGCTTCGTCTAAGTTGAATTTTACCTCTACTCTATCAAAAGAAATTGCGCCATCTTTCATTCGTTTTTTGCGAAGAATTTTAGCCAAAATATCTAATTTTAATGTTGCTTCTACAATTTCTGGAGCTACTTCATACGCAGAATCTGTAATTGAAATATCTGCAGGAATCTTACATTTTAACTCAGCATTTCCTGCCTGAAAATAATTGATAGACTTAGAATTGTCTTGTTTTTTGACTGTTAACTCCTGATTCTCTTCTATTAAATATTGTGCCTCTTCATAAGCAAAACGTTGATCTGAATACGTAACTGTTCTACCAAACCATTCACTTATAATTTGTGCTTTTTCATTGAGTTCAAACACAGCAGAAAAAGTTAATTTCTCTTCTTTTGGTCTTAAAGAACAAACACCATTTGAGAGCATTTCTGGCAACATCGGTACAACTCTGTCGACTAGATATACTGAGGTTGCTCTTTTGTAAGCTTCGTCATCTAAAATTGTTTTTGGTGCTAAATAATGCGAAACATCTGCAATATGAATTCCTATTTCATAATTACCGTTTTCTAATTTTGTAAAAGAAAGTGCATCATCAAAATCTTTTGCATCTTTTGGATCAATAGTAAAAGTTAAATCTTTACGCATGTCTCTACGCTTAGAAATTTCTTCTTTGGTAATTTCTATTGGTAATTTTTCTGCTGCTGCTTCTATCTCTTTTTCAAATTCAAAAGGCAAATCATATTCTAATAAAATTGAATGCATTTCAGTATTATGGTCTCCTGGTCTACCAAGAACTGTACTAATTTTTCCAAACGGATTTTTAGAGTTTTTTGGCCAATCTATAATTTTTGCTTGTACCTTGTCTCCATCTTCAGCACCGTTCATTTTGTTTTCAGAAACAAAAATATCTGCATACATTTTATTATTATCTGCTATAACAAAACCAAAATTCTTGTTTTTATTTTTTTGTAAAACACCAACGAACTCTGTCTTTGCACGTGCTAGTATTTCTACAACATCTGCCTCGTATTTCTTTCCGTTTCTTCTTTTATATACATACGCTTTTACAGTATCATTATGCATTCCTTTTCCAAGATTAATGTTTGAAATAAAGATGTCATCTTCATAATCGTCTGTAACAAAATATCCGTTACCAGTAGAGGTTACATCTAATATTCCAATAGAATATTTTTTATCTATATTTATTTGAAATTTTCCTCTTTCTATTTCTTTTATTTCTTTGGTTGCGGTTAATTCTGCTAATTTCTTTATGATTTGGTTTTTACCATCTGTATCAGCAATTTGTATTTTTTCAGCAATTTGTTTGTAATTAAAAGACTTTTCATTGTCTTCTTTTAAAACTCTAAATATATTTTTGGTTAGGTCTTTTACAACATTCCCTTTCTTTTTATATATTTTTTTCTTCTTTTTTGTCATTAATCTGTTTGTTAATTTTATGTATTTAGAATACATCACACAAAAGGCGGGATTCTCTAGATTACATTATTTGCAAATTACAATTATTTATTAAGATTGTTTATTAAAAAAAGTTATCAATCTATTATTGTAATTTAGTTTATTATTATTTATTTTGCTTATGTCTCAAACCTACAAATCCCCTATAAAATATTCTTGGTTTATAATTGTAAATCCTATTGCGGGAAATCGGAATTTTTCTAAACAATGGAGGAAAATTCAACAATTATTAAACAATAAGAAAATATCCTTTTCTTTTGCTTTTACACAGTTTTCTAAACACGAAATTAAATTGGTTGATATTGCAATTCAACAAGGTTTTAGAAATATTATTTCGATTGGTGGAGATGGAACACTACATCATGTAGTTAACGGAATAATGCTGCAAAGATATGTAAAAACTTCTGATATATCTATTGCAGTGATTCCTTTAGGAACTGGTAACGATTGGATTAAAACTTATCGCATCCCAAATAATTTAGAAAAAGCAGTAGAAATCATTCATAAAAAAAAGACAATATTTCAAGATATTGGTGTTTTAGAAACTGAAAATAACGCCATTTCCTATTTTAATAATGTAGCAGGTTTGGGGTATGATGGTTATATTGTTAACAGACTAAAGTCTTTAAAAAAATTAGGGAAACTTTCTTATTTATTAGCAGGTATATATGGTTTATTCTTTTATAAAAAAGGGATATTTGAAATTATTTTTGATAATAAAAAGTTGGAAGAAAATTGTCTAATGATCGTTTTTGGAATTTGTAAATTTTCTGGAGGTGGAATGCAATTTACTGAAAACGTAGCTATTTCAGATGGTTTATTAGATATCACTATTCTTAAAAATTTTACTTTTTTTGATTTAATTTTCAATCTTCACAAATTATATACAGCTAAAATTTTTCAACATAAAAAGATAGAAACTTTCAAAACCAAGCAAATAACTGTAATTCCAAAGAAATCAAATCCCTTTATTCAAGCGGATGGTGAAATTATTGGAACGGGAAAAGTAACCGTAAAAATTATAAAAAAAGGAATTCGTTTTGTAATAAAATAAAAGACATACTTGAGGTACCTTTTAATAATTTTCTTTTTATCTACTTCAATACTTCAGTAAATTATTACAAAAATTAACTTTTTTTTTGTTATTATTATTCTAAAACGTAGTCTAAGTAATCATAAATCTTATTATTTAACTTCCTAAAATTATAATATCATGATAGTTAATATTAAAAAAATAATTTTAATTGGTATACTACTGATGATTGTATCAATCCAAAATCTATTTACTCAACAATATGAAATTTCTTTTAATGAAAGTGAAGAATTAGGGAATGTACATTGGTATAGAAACTACGATGAAGCAATTGTTCGTGCTAAAAAAGAAAAAAAAGATATTGTTATTTTATTTCAAGAGGTTCCGGGTTGTAGTACCTGTAGAAACTATGGTCATAATGTACTAAGTCACCCGTTAATGATTGAAATTTTAGAAAATAATTTTATTCCATTAGCTATTTTTAATAACAAAGGAAGTGAAGATAAAGCAATTCTTAAAAAATTTAATGAACCTACTTGGAACAATCCTGTTGTTAGAATTATCGATATAAATGGAAATAATTTAGTTCCTAGAATCAATAATGATTATTCTGCTTTAACATTGAGTCAACGATTAAAAAAAGCTCTAGCTTTAAGAAAACAGCCTATCCCAGAATTTTTAAATTTATTGGAATTAGAACTTGCTTCAAAACAACCAAACAAGATTTCTGAAAGTTATTATAGGATGTCTTGTTTCTGGACTGGTGAAAAACAACTTGGTAAATTAAATGGCGTTTTAGATACAGAAGCTGGCTTTATAGGGCATAATGAAGTAGTTAAAGTAAAATATAATTCGGATATAGTTAGTAATGCAGCAATTGATAACTATGCAAAAGAACAAAATTTTAGAGCGATTGATTTTAAGAAAAATTATACAATTGCAAAGAAAGATATTCATTATTTTTTAAAACATTCTAAATACAAATACCTTCCTTTAACTTCTTTACAACAAATAAAAATAAACAGTGCTTTAGGAAGTAATCAATCTGCTGAAAAATATTTGAGTCCAAAACAGCTTGAATGGCTAAATTCAAAAGAAATTGAAAAACAGCACACTTTATTATATGGAATGGAATTTAAAGCTGCTTGGGATATCTTAACTAATAAATAAAAAATTATTTTCAGTTATTAACATTCTATATTATTATTTATTTTCTTTTATAAAATTTTAAAAAACAATGGTGTTTATAATAGTATGTGAATAGCTATTATAAAATGTTCCTTTTAAATTTTTATATGTGAGTTATTAAAAAACATTGACATTTTATAAGGTATTTAAAAAGCTATAAATCAATAGTAAAATACAGTTATTAACAAAAGATAAAAAGAGTAGTTAACTACAATTTATTAATATTTTATTTTATAAAAATGTAAATGAATCTCCTTTTTTATGTTGATAAACTTTTATTAAATACTTATAAAAAAAGTTGTGTATGTCACTTCTTAGATTGTATTATAATAATTTTTAAACTTACCAAAAAAACTTATAATTCTTTACACTTACTTCTTAACATTTCCAATATAGAGTTAATTGCTTTAAAATTAAAATGTTATTAAAAAATTAAAATTTTAGACGACTTAGAACTGTTAATAACCGTTAGTTTCTGTATTTTTGCTATAGACAACACAATTAAAATCAATTTATTATGACAATTGCTATTGGTAATGATCACGCAGGAACAGTATATAAATTCGAAATTATAAAACATTTAGAAAAGAAAGGGTACAAAACACTTAATTTTGGAACTGATACAAATGACTCTATGGATTATCCAGACGCAATTCATCCAACAGCAGATGCTGTACAAACGGGTAAAGCAGCAATGGGTATTATTTTATGCGGGAGTGGAAATGGAGCACAAATGACGGCAAACAAACACCAAGGAATAAGAGCTGCGCTCTGTTGGAATAACGAATTAGTAGCACTTACAAGACAGCATAATAATTCAAATATTCTTACAATCCCTGCACGCTTTGTTTCTCTCCAACAAGCCCTTGGATTTGTAGACATTTTTCTTTCTACAGAATTTGAAGGAGGTAGACACGGTACAAGAGTAAATAAAATTTCTTGCGAAGGGTAGTTGCTATCCTTTTAGAGAGTATTGATTTATAAAGAGAACGACCGTGTTCTTCACTTTTATAATGAAAGGAGCCGTCTAAACTGTTCGAAGTTTTACAATTGCGTTCTGAAGTTTTTGTTTTAAAAAAGGAGCATATTTTAGGAAAAGTTTGTTATTTCTTTTACCTCACCAACTTTTAAATTTAAAAGGTTTATTTCACCAATTCGAACACGAACTAAACGCAATGTAGGAAAACCAACAGCTGCTGTCATTTTTCGAACTTGCCTAAATTTTCCTTCTGTAATAATTATGGAAACCCAACTAGTAGGACCATGTCTTTCGTCTCTAATTTTCTGACTTCTCATCGGAAATTTAGGTGTTTTAATTATAAAAGCTTTCCCAGGTTTTGTGATGTATTTTTTCCCATTAAAACCAATCTCTACGCCCATTTTTAATTCTTTAATAGCTTCCTCTGTAATTATTCCATCAACTTGCACATAGTATTCTTTTTCGTATTTATTTGATCTAATTTCAGCAGAAACTTTACCATCTGTAGTCAATAAAAGCAACCCTTCAGAAGCAACATCTAAGCGTCCAATTGCCATCGTTCCTTGAGGAAAAGGATATAATTCTCCTAATAATTTCTTCTTTCGTTTTGCTGGATTTATAAATTGAGAAATCATTCCCCAAGGTTTGTGAATTATAAAATGTTGGTGGTTTTTTATCAATTTAAAGAATTTTAATTGCAACAGAAAAGAAGTTCTTTTCTTTAGACAAACGCCAGTTTTCTCCTGTACTTTTATGATTATTATTAGAAGGATATTGAGTAATTGGTTCTATACAAAGCATGTTTTTTACTTCCGTCCAAAGCATAAAATTATCAAATCCTTTTGTGGTAATCTCTAGGTCATTTTTAGAGACGTTTTTCAGTACAATCTTTTCAGAACTAAAAACGGGAAAAGCGTCAGATCCTGCTTTGAGAACGCTCTCTAAATTAATTGTTGAAGCATCAGAGATTATAGTTTCTTTACCAGAATCAGACAACAGAAATGCTGGGTGATAGCCGAGCATAAAAGGCATACCTTCTTCAGATTCGATTATAAATTGGATCTTTAACACATTCTTTTCTAAGGTAAAATTCTTTTGAAAAGAAAAGTCATAAGGCCAAAAAACCTCTGCTTCAGAAGATTTTTCAGGAAATTTACTGTTCTTTATCAGGGTATTCTTTTTATACTTTTTGATAAAGTTCGCCGTGTTTTTAGTAGAAGAAACGAATAAATAGTTTAATTCTCGTAACAATCCGTGTTGATCTAAAATAGCATCGCCCTTCGCTGTAGGAAACGTAAAGTTATTTTTAGAAGTTGGGCCAATTATGGGAAACATTTCGTCATCAGAACTACGCCAGCCCTTACTTCCTTTCTGATGAATGTATTCTTGACCTTCTCTTTGAAAGCTAATTAATTCTCCGTCTTCTATTGTAACCTCTGATTTAAAATCCTCTGAAGTTATTTTTTTTTTCATTTTTATCTATTTTTTTTAGGGATTTATAAAAGAGAAAAATTGTTGTGATTGGCCCTTATTAAATAAGTCATTAATTTCTTAAACTTTTTTCTTTTTTTCTTTTTAAGAATTTTTATAAAAATACAAAAAAAAGATATCTAAAAAACAAACTCTTTTTGTAACTTTCCAACTTATTAAAAAAACTAAAAACCAATATTTATGGCTACAGACAAAGATAAAACAGCAAAACTTAAAGCGCTGCAACTAACATTAGATAAGTTAGATAAAACTTACGGAAAAGGTGCTGTAATGAAATTAGGAGATGTCGTTACTGAAGAGGTAGACGCAATCTCAACAGGTTCTTTGGGCTTAGATTTAGCCCTAGGTGTTGGCGGTTATCCAAGAGGAAGGGTTATTGAAATCTATGGACCAGAATCTTCTGGAAAAACAACGCTAACCCTACATGCAATTGCAGAAGCACAAAAAGCGGGAGGGATTGCTGCGTTTATTGATGCAGAACACGCTTTTGATAAGTTTTATGCAGAAAATTTAGGTGTTGATATTGATAATTTAATTATTTCTCAACCCGATTATGGAGAGCAAGCTTTAGAAATTGCAGATAACTTAATTAGTTCTGGAGCAATTGATATCGTTGTAATAGATTCTGTTGCAGCTTTGACTCCAAAATCTGAAATTGAAGGCGAAATGGGGGATTCTAAAATGGGTCTTCATGCTCGTTTAATGTCTCAAGCATTACGTAAATTAACAGGGACGATTTCTAAAACAAAATGTACCGTAATTTTCATTAACCAACTAAGAGAAAAAATTGGGGTGATGTTCGGTAACCCAGAGACAACAACGGGAGGAAATGCATTAAAATTCTATGCATCTGTTCGTTTAGACATTAGAAGAAGAACACAAATTAAAGACGGCGATAAGGTTATTGGAAACAGTACTAAGGTTAAAGTTGTAAAAAATAAAGTAGCTCCTCCTTTTCAAATTGCAGAGTTTGATATTATGTATGGAATGGGTATTTCTAAAGTGGGCGAAATTTTAGACATTGGTGTAGAATTAGGGATTGTGAAGAAAAGCGGTTCTTGGTTTAGCTATGGTGAGACAAAATTAGGTCAAGGAAGAGACGCTGTAAAAGGATTAATCAAAGACAATCCTGATTTAGCAGAAGAATTAGAAGGGAAAATAAAAGAGGCAATTGAAAACCAAGAATAACCCTAAGGAACTTTACTAAACGCATTTTAAAATCGCCTAGAAAAATCATTCTATGGCGATTTTTTTATTTTTTAATCTTTTTTTAAAGTTTCTCTTATTGCACATAAAGGGTCTGTTTGTAAGGAAACCTATACCCCAGTGCTTCCAAAACCACCAGCACCACGTTCCGTTTCACTTAAAATTTCAACTTCTTGCCAACTTACACGTTCGTGTTTTGCAATAATAAGTTGTGCAATTCTTTCACCATCATTTATGACAAAAACATCGTTGGATAAGTTGACTAAGATCACACCAATTTCCCCTCTATAATCTGCATCTACAGTTCCAGGAGAATTTAAAACGGTAATCCCTTTTTTTGCAGCCAAACCACTTCTTGGTCTAACTTGTGCTTCAAAACCAACAGGGAGCGCAATAAATAAGCCGGTTTTTATAATGGCTCTTTCAAGTGGTTTTAAGGTGATAGCGGCTTCAATATTTGCTTTTAAATCCATTCCAGCAGCACCTTTTGTTTCATAATGAGGTGTTGCGTGTTTCGATTTATTTATGATTTGTACGTTCATTTTTAGTGATATAATATGCTAGACAAATATAATAAAAGCGCCAAGGATTCCTTATAACTTAATAGTTTTATTACTTTTGAAGTCTAAAAGGAACAAAAAATGAGTGAACAGAAAAAAATTGCGGTTTTTGGTGGAGGAAGTTGGGCTACTGCTATTGTAAAAATGTTGACTGAAAACACTGATACAATTGGCTGGTACATGAGAAATCAACAAGCAATTGAACATATCAAAGAAAACAATCACAATCCAAAATACCTCCCTTCAGCAGAACTAGATGCAAAAAAATTAGACTTAACTTCTGACATTAATTATACTGTTGAAAATTATGACGTGCTAATTTTTGTAATACCATCGGCTTTTTTAATGACTGAATTAAAAAAAATAAACAGCTCATTAGAAGGAAAAATTATTTTTTCGGCAATTAAAGGAATTGTACCAGAAACAGGTTTAATTATTGGTGAACATTTTAATCAAAAACATAACATTCCATTAGAAAATATTGGTGTAATTACGGGCCCTTGTCACGCTGAAGAGGTGGCCATGGAACGTTTATCGTATTTAACTATTGCTTGTCAAGACAATGAAAAAGCAGAATTTATTGGAAATTCATTAAAAAGCTGGTATATAAAAACGAAGATTTCTGATGATATTATTGGCACTGAATATGCCGCGATGCTTAAGAATATTTATGCAGTTGCTGCAGGAATTGCGCATGGATTAGGTTATGGAGATAACTTTCAGGCCGTTTTAATGAGTAATGGAATTCGAGAAATGAAACGTTTTATTAAAAAGGTCCATAAAATGAAACGGAACATTAACAACTCTGCTTATCTGGGAGATTTGTTAGTTACAGGATACTCTACTTTTAGTAGAAACAGAATGTTCGGAAATATGATTGGTAAAGGGTATACCGTAAAATCTGCACAACACGAAATGAGCATGATTGCAGAAGGTTATTACGCCTGTAAAAGTGCTTTTAAAATGAAAGAAGAAAACAAAGCAAGAACACCAATTATAGATACTGTTTATGGTATTTTATATGCGAATAAAAACCCCAAAAAAGAATTTAAAAAACTAACAGATAAATTAGATTAATTGTTTAATTTTGAACATTGTTAATAGATATTAAACAGTGGTCATGAAAACAATACAGGAAGTTGTAGAAAGCACAATTAGAAAAACACCTTTTATTGAAGAAGCTTTAAATGAAAAATTAATAAACGTTTCTTCCTTGGCAAGAATTATTTTACCAGAAGTTTCAACGGCTTTAAATAAAGAGGTCAAAGTTGGTGCTGTTATGATGGCAATCAACAGGCTTTCTCCTGCAAGTGAATTGCGCATTCGAAAGAACATAAAAAAATTAGCTTTAGACTTAGGAGATGTTATTGTTCGCTCCGATTTGTGTGACTTTACTTTTAAAAACACCCCTTCTTTATTAAGAGAAATTGCAAAAATTCTAACAAAATCCTCAGAAAATTCTGATTATTTTTTAACCGTTTCACAGGGTATTTTTGAAACCAATATTGTTACAAGTAAAAATTTGCAGCCTTTTGTCAAAGAAATCTTTGAGCAAGAAACGCTAACAAATAGTATGTTAGAATTGGCTTCCATCACAATAAAATTACCAAAAGAAAACATAGAACAATCGGGCATCTATTATTTTATTTTAAAACAATTAGCTTGGGCAGACATTTCTTTGCAGGAAATTATTTCGACGACAAATGAAATGACGATTGTTGTTAAAGAGGCAGACATAAACCAGACATTTGCGATTTTAATGGACATGAAATTACGCTAAAAAATGAAAAGACAAGATCCCTATGCGGCCTTAAAAATAAAAGAATTTAATCTCTTTTTGTTCGTTCGGTTTTTGCTTGTTTTTGGATGGTCTATGCAATTTATTGTCATAGAATGGCAAGTATATTCTATTACAAAAGACCCTTTGTCTCTGGGGATAATTGGCTTAATGGAAATTATTCCAGCTTTTTCTATGGCCTTATTTGCAGGTCACATTGTAGATCAAAAGGAGAAAAGAAACTTATTGGCTGTTTGTACAGCCGCATTTTCACTCATTAGTTTAGGATTGTTCTTGTTGACTTCAAGTCATTTTGTGGGTCATTGGTCTACAAATTCAATTTTATACTCAATATACGGATTGGTTTTTTTTGGTGGGTTTTTACGCTCCTTTTTTGGACCGACAATTTTCTCTTTAGTCGCACTATTAGTGCCAAAAAACATATACCATAATGCCGCAACCTGGAGTACAAGTACCTGGAAAACTGCGGCAGTTTCAGGGGCTTTATTTGGAGGTTTTTTTATCAGCTGGATTGGTGTTGACAAAACCTTATGTCTTGTATTTATTTTAGTAATACTATCACTTATTGTCCTTTTTCAAATAAATAAAAAACCAATTCTAAACAAAAAAATTGGCGAGCCTATGGGTAAAAGTTTAAAAGCGGGAATACAATTTGTTTTTAAAAACAAAGCAATTTTAGGGGTATTAACCTTAGACATGATTGCTGTTTTGTTTGGAGGAACCGTTGCTATTTTGTCTGTTTTTGCCCAAGATGTTTTAAAGGTAGGGCCAGAAGGATTTGGTGTTTTAAACGCCTCTATTTCTATGGGAAGCATTCTTACCATGTTGATTACCACGTATATTCCAATTAATAAAAATACGGGTAAAAAAATGTTAATTTCTGTCTTTATTTTTGGTATAAGTATTATTGCTTTTGGCTTGTCCTCTATTTTTTGGGTGAGTATTTTAGCTCTTTTTATAAGTGGTGCTGCTGATGGAATATCGATGGTTATTCGGCAAACTATCTTACAATTAAAAACACCCGATGAAATGCGGGGAAGAGTTGCTTCTGTAAATTCGATGTTTGTTGGTTCTTCAAACGAACTAGGAGCTTTTGAAAGCGGTTTAGCAGCAAAAATATTAGGACCTATTGTTGCTGTTGTTTTTGGTGGAACGATGACCCTAATTACGGTTGTTGCAACAGGCGCTTTAAATCCAACATTAAGAGAGTTGGATTTAACGAAAGAAATTGAAGCGAACGAAAAAGAGATGTAAACCTGATGCTTCAATGAATTTACTTTTAAATTTTCAAAGACTAAAAAAGAGCAAGAAAATTATAGAACTTTTCTTGCTGTTTGTTTTGACCCCCTTGTTGTTACTTCTTTCAAGTTCAATTCGTATAAAAATAACATATTTATTTCTAGCCATTGCCTACATTTTTGCGGTATCAATAAGAAAAAAAAGTTCTTCTAGTCAGAAAAAAGCAGGAAGCAACAGGAGTAAAATATTAGTACAGATAGGTGTTCGTTTTATTATTATTGCCATAGGTACGACACTAATATTATTTTTTCAAGAAAGAGAAGCATTGTTTAATGTCATGCTAAACAAGCCTTTTTTGTGGTTAAAGTTTAACGCAGTTTACGTGTTGGTTTCCGTCATTCCTCAAGAATTCATTTATCGTACTTTTTTTACGAAACGCTACCAAAAACTAATTAATAATGAGTTTTTCTTTATTTTATTAAATGCTGCATTATTTTCACTTGCACATATTTGGTTTCGAAGCTGGGTTGTTCTTGGGTTCACTTTTTTAGGTGGAATTTTATTTATAAAAACCTATTTAAAAACAAAATCTGTTTGGCTTGTAATTATTGAGCATTCCATTTACGGAGTTTGGCTTTATACTGTTGGTTATGGTAAAATATTTATGTTTCCAGTTTAATATAAAAAAGGATTTTCATCAACGATCTTTAATGAACCGATTCCTTTTGGAGGTATATTGATTCGTCTAGAATTGGGTGCAATTGATACAAAGAATATTTTTCGAATTACTCTAAATTCCTAAAGGTGTAAAGAAATTTTTTGTGGATTGTTTCGCCCTTTTTTAAGCTGTTTTTATTCTTAACTTGCAAAATAAGAGTCATTAAATAATGCTATAATTCGTTATCTTTAACGAAAATAAAATTTCTTCTTATGGAATATGGGTTTCTTTCAGTAATACCGCCAATTGTTGCGATTATTTTAGCTTTAAGAACGAAGCAAGTATACATTGCCTTGTTGTTTGGAATCTGGTTTTCTTGGCTGATTATTAAAAGCTGGAATCCGTTAGAAGGAACACTCGCGATGATTGAAGGATTGGTAAATGTATTCCAATCTGCAGGAAATACTCGGACCATTATGTTTAGCGCGCTGGTGGGTGCGCTGCTTATTTTTATTCAATATTCTAAAGGAGTAGAAGGTTTTATTGATATAATAAATAAAAAGTTAGTAAAACTAGAAGATAAAAGAACGGGTTATAGTCGGGTAATGGTTCAAGTTTTAGCAACTTTTACAGGCCTATTATTGTTTGTGGAAACAAGTATTAGCTCTTTAACTGTTGGAACTTTATACAGGCCCATATTTGATAAGCTAAAAATTCCAAGAGAAAAGCTAGCGTATATTGCCGATTCTAGTTCAGCTCCTTCCTCCATTTTAATTCCTTTTAATGCTTGGGGCGCTTTCATTATGGGTTTGTTGTTAACCCAAGGAATAGACAAACCTTTTTCTGTATTGATGGCTTCTATCAAATATAATTTTTATCCGCTATTAGCAATTGCCATTGTCTTCATTGTTATTTTTACTAAAAAAGATTTTGGACCAATGAAAAAAGCGGAAAAAAGAACCAAAGAAACGGGCGAATTAATGCACAAGAATTCAAAGCCAATGATTTCCGAGGTGATTACGTCCTTTCCATCAAAAGAAGGAATAGAAGCAAAAGCATATAATATGGTTGTGCCACTTTTGGTGATGGTTTGTATGATGCCCATCAACCTAATTTATACGGGTTGGAGTTCTGTAGAAAACCCAACTTCGTTTTTAAATCATGTTTCAGAAGCCATTGGAAAAGGTTCAGGGTCTTCTTCCGTTTTGTATGCGGTAATTTTTGCGCTGTTGATCGCTATCACGATGTATTTTATACAAGGAATAGTAAAACCAAAAGAAGCTGTAAACTTAACTCTAAAAGGAATTAGTGAGTTAATGCCCTTGGCTTTGTTGATGTTATTGGCATTTGCAATTGGAGATGCCTGTAAAGAATTGGAAACAGGAATGTATGTTGCTGAGGCAACTAAAAGTTGGTTGTCTCCAGAATTATTACCAGCGGTCGTTTTTATCATTAGTTCTTTTATTGCGTTTTCTACAGGAACCTCTTGGGGAACCTTTGCTATTATGTTGGCGATATCATTACCCATGGCAACGCTTCATGGAGCAGATGCAACTATTATTGTTGCTGCTACTTTAGGAGGAGGGGTTTTTGGAGACCACTGTTCACCAATTTCAGATACTTCAATTATATCTTCTATGGCATCTGCAAGTGATCACATAGATCATGTAAAAACTCAATTACCTTATGCGTTAATTGGCGGAGTAATTACTACTATTTTATATTTGGTTCTTGGGTTTTGGGGATAACTACTTTTTTCCATTTAAAATCACGTGAAGTGATAGGTTACGAAAAAGAAAAGGTAAGAAATAACGTTGTCTAAGTTAGCAATTTATCATTTTATTGGTGATGCATCGCTTTTTTGAAAGTAAGATTACTTCGCTAAAATTCCTTGTTTTTTTAACGTAGGAATTTTAAGTAAAGCACTTTCTTTAATGGTGTTTTCTTTGAAGAGAAACGTCTTTTCGTACAAGGTGTTACCTTCAAAAAAAGTTACTTGAAAACGATTGTTTAATTTGAATAATTCTGGTTGAATAAATTCAATTTTAGCAAAAGAATTTGCAGGGAGTTTTTCTACTTTTTTACGCAATAAAGACGTGGTTTTTGTTTCAGAAAAGCCTTGAGAAACAATGACGACCATTTCTAGATCAACTTCTTTGTTATTGATGATGTATATATTCCAATCTTCTGTTTTATAAATCGTATTGTGTTCATAAACAACAGCCATTTCCACGTTTGTCACTTTGGGTATTTGTATGTCCTTTTTCATTTAAAAAGAGTTTGTGAAGTTTAAAAGTGAGAGTTTATGAAATATCTATTTCAATAGTATAACTCCAAAAACGGGCAACTTTTTAACGAATTATATCATTGATTTAAACTGCTCTAAGAAACGTTTGTCATTTTCATAAAACATTCTAATATCAGGAATTTGATACAACAACATGGCAATACGTTCTATTCCCATCCCAAAAGCGTAACCAGAATATTTTGTTGGATCGATGTTTGCGTTTTTCAGCACATTAGGATCTACCATTCCACAACCCATAATCTCTAACCAACCGGTTCCTTTGGTAATTCTATAGTCCGTTTCCGTTTCTAATCCCCAATAAATATCAACTTCAGCACTTGGCTCTGTAAAAGGAAAATAAGAAGGGCGCAAACGTATCTTTGACTTCCCAAACATTTCTTTTGTAAAATATAAGAGGGTTTGTTTTAAATCAGCAAAAGAAACATCAGTGTCTAGATACAAACCTTCTACTTGATGAAAAATACAATGTGCTCTCGCAGAAATATCTTCATTTCTAAAAACTCTTCCAGGAGAAATTGTTCTAATTGGAGGCTTATTTTCTTCCATATAACGAACTTGGACAGAAGACGTGTGGGTACGCAATAATATATCTGGATCTTGTTCAATAAAGAAGGTGTCTTGCATGTCTCTTGCAGGATGATGTGCAGGTAAATTTAATGCTGTAAAATTGTGCCAATCATCTTCAATTTCTGGTCCTTCAGAAACGGTAAAACCAATTCTATTAAAAACCTCAATAATTTGATTTTTAACCAATGAAATTGGATGACGAGACCCTAAATTAATTGGTTCAGAGGGGCGGGTTAAATCTCCATAAAAAGACTGCTTACTTGTAGAACTTTCTAAAGAATCACCTAATTCAGCAACTTTTTCTTCAGCGGATTTTTTTAAATTGTTTAATGCTTGCCCAAAATCTTTACGTAATTCTGGAGTAACATTTTTAAATTCAGCAAATAAGTCTTTTAGCAAACCTTTACTTCCTAAATATTTTATCCTAAAAGTTTCAACTTCCTCTTTGGTGCTTGCATTAAATGCGTTCACTTCACCAATCAGTTCTTTTACTTTGTCTAACATTGTAATTTATAGAAAAAAATTCGACTACAAATTTAGTGTTTTTTAGGTAGTTTCAACTTGCTTTTTATTAATAAGGAAGAACTCAAAGCGAAATCGATTGAAATATAGCTTTAGCGTAGCGTTCTTTTTATAATTTCAAATTTGTGACATTGAAAATTATGTACCTTTACACAATTAAAAATTTATTAAAATCATAAAAAAACATGGACAAAAACAGCAAATCTAAAATTAACGAATTCATGGAGTTGGTTAAAAAGAGAAATAACCATGAGCCAGAGTTTTTACAAGCTGTAAAAGAAGTTGCGGAAACGGTAATTCCTTATATTATTAATAATAAGATGTATCACGGTAAAAACATTCTCTTAAGAATGGTTGAGCCAGAAAGGTTAATTTCGTTTAGAGTTTCTTGGGTTGATGATCGTGGAGAAATTCAAGTAAATAGAGGATATAGAATTCAAATGAATTCTGCGATTGGACCTTATAAAGGAGGGTTGCGTTTTCATCCAACGGTAAATGCAAGTATTTTAAAGTTTTTAGCCTTTGAACAAGTGTTTAAAAACTCCCTAACAACCTTGCCTATGGGAGGAGGAAAAGGGGGGGCAGATTTTGATCCTAAAGGAAAATCAGACAATGAAATTATGCGTTTTTGCCATGCTTTTATGAGTGAATTGTTCCGGCATATTGGTCCAAACACAGATGTTCCTGCAGGAGATATTGGTGTTGGAGGACGTGAAATTGGTTTTATGTTTGGAATGTACAAGAAGTTGAACAATGAATTTACAGGAGTTCTTACCGGAAAAGGGGCTACTTGGGGAGGTTCTTTAATTAGACCAGAAGCTACAGGTTATGGTACCGTGTATTTTGCACAGAACATGCTAAAAAGGAAAGGCGCCTCTTTTAGTGGAAAAAAAGTGGTTATTTCTGGTGCTGGAAACGTGGCACAATATGCAGCAGAGAAGGCAATAGAGTTAGGAGCAACTGTTTTAACGTTATCAGATTCTGGAGGTTATATTTTAGATGAAGAAGGCATCAATACCGAAAAATTGAAGCATATAATGTTTCTTAAAAATGAAAAACGTGGAAGAATTAGTGAATATATAGAGAAATATACAACGGCTAAATTTGTTGCAGGAAAGAGGCCTTGGTCTGTTGTGTGTGATATTGCTTTGCCATGTGCAACTCAAAATGAGCTTCATGGTATTGAAGCAAAAGAATTGGTTAAAAATGGTTGTATGTGTGTTTCTGAAGGCGCAAACATGCCGTCAACACCCGAAGCGATCCATGAGTTTTATATTGCTAAAATTTTGTTTGCTCCAGGAAAAGCCTCCAATGCAGGTGGAGTTGCAACTTCAGGTTTAGAAATGAGCCAGAATTCATTGCGTTTAAGTTGGTCTCGTAAAGAAGTTGATGAAAAATTAAAAGTTATTATGAAAAATATTCATGACTCTTGCGTACAATACGGAGAAAATGAAGATGGATCTATCGATTATATAAAAGGAGCAAATATTGCAGGTTTTGTAAAAGTAGCTAGCGCAATGTTAGCACAAGGAGTCGTTTAAATAACATTATATTTAGAATTAAGAAGCGCATCAACAATTGATGCGCTTTTTTTATACATCCGTTTTGGAATGGTTACTTTTACAAACCAACTGTAAAAAATTCAATTCAATTAATGGCTTTAGTAATCCACTTTTTATTAGGCTTCGTTTTTTCTTTCTTGGGCTCTTTAACACCTAGTATGTTAAACATGACTGCTTTAAAAACCAGTATAGAAAAAGAAGAAAAAGAGGTAAAAAAATATGCATTAGGAGTTTCTCTTGTTGTAATTGCCCAAGTATATCTTGCGGTTCTTTTAACAAAACACCTAGCTGAAAACCTTACCGTTATAGAAGCTTTAGAGAAAGTAGGGGTTTTTATTTTTATTTTACTGTCCTACTATTTTTATAGTTCATCGACAAAAGGAAAAGCTAAAGAGCCCAAAACAAAAAGAGAAAACCCCTTTTTAATAGGAGTTACGCTCTCTTTTTTAAATATGTTTGCGATTCCTTTTTTCT
>TARA_B110000902_G_scaffold217843_1_pt1 | contig 28678 bp, 25 predicted proteins | sample TARA_B110000902 | Tara Oceans TARA_B110000902 (sample SAMEA4398009) | marine metagenome | biome: Polar Biome; feature: [SRF] surface water layer (ENVO:00010504); material: water (ENVO:00002006), including particulate matter (ENVO:01000060) such as... | depth 5 m | reverse complement strand
AAAATTGATTAGAATTCCAAAAAACCGCTTTTTGGATTTAAGATATTACGTATATTTGCCTAACGATCGACACCATTATGACATACAAACGAATATTACTGAAGCTCTCTGGAGAAGCCCTTATGGGGAATCGCAACTACGGAATCGATCCAGATCGGTTGTCGGACTACGCTAAGGAAATCAAACAAATTACCGATCAAGGCATCCAAGTGGCCATTGTCATTGGGGGTGGTAATATTTTTCGTGGAGTTGCTGGAGCGAGTAATGGAATGGACCGTGTTCAAGGGGATCATATGGGTATGTTGGCCACTGTTATTAACGGCTTAGCCTTACAAAGTGCCCTAGAAGATGCTGGAATTCCAACCCGATTACAGTCTGCTATAAAAATTAATGAAGTTGCCGAGCCTTTTATTCGCCGGCGTGCCATGCGTCACTTAGAAAAAGGGCGGGTCGTCATTTTTGGTGGCGGGACTGGAAATCCTTACTTTACAACCGATTCTGCTGCGGTGCTTAGAGCGATCGAAATTGAAGCAGACGTTATTTTGAAAGGAACTCGTGTGGATGGAATTTATAATACCGATCCAGAGAAAGATAAAACAGCGATTAAATTTGACACCATCAGTTTTGAGGATGTTCTCAAAAAAGGATTGAAAGTGATGGATACCACTGCTTTTACTTTAAGTCAAGAAAACGATTTGCCAATTATTGTTTTTGATATGAATACCAAAGGAAACCTTCTTAAAATTGTATCTGGTGCCGCGATAGGAACCACGGTAAGTTAGAAAAAATTAGAGATTTAAAACGTTTAAAATGAACGAAGAAATAGATTTTATACTGGATAGCACAAAGGAAGCTATGGTAAATGCACTCAAGCATTTAGAAAAACAATTTGTGAATATCCGTGCCGGAAAAGCAAGTCCATCCATGTTGGGCAGTGTGATGGTCGATTATTATGGATCACAAACACCCTTAACTCAAGTTGCAAATGTCAATACCCCGGATGGACGAACCATTACCGTTCAACCGTGGGAAAAAGCAATGCTGCAGGAAATAGAACGCTCGATAATGATTGCCAATTTAGGGTTCAACCCGATGAATAATGGCGAAACCATCATTATCAATGTGCCGCCTTTAACCGAAGAACGCCGTCGTGAATTAGCCAAACAAGCCAAAGCTGAAGTTGAAGAAGCAAAAATATCGATTCGATCGGCTCGAAAAGATGCGAATTCGGAAATCAAAAATGTCGAAGATGCATCTGAAGATCTTCAGAAAAATGCTGAAATGGATGTGCAAAATTTGACCGATGCTCATGTTAAAAAAGCTGACGAATTGTTTGTATCAAAAGAAATCGAAATCCTCAAGGTTTAATTCCCGTTTTTATTTAATTTTTTGGTGTGGAAATTAAACACTCCATGCCCTTCTTTTAGATTCATTTTATTTACCTTTGAATCCATCAAAAAAGGCTATGTTTAAACTCTTTTCAAACGGTTTTTGGGAAATCGTTGCACGACTGATTCTTAGGAACAGGATTGTCATTCTTATCGCTGTAGTGCTTACTACCGTGCTTTTTTCCATGCAATGGAACAAAATGCGCTTTACCTATACCGAAGCAAATTTATTGCCCGATGATCACCCCATCAACTTAGAATACAATCATTTTTTAGACATTTTTGGAGAAGAAGGTAATTTGATTGTAATGGGCGTTAAAGATAGTACGCTCCTCACGGTCGAAAAACTGAATGCTTGGAACGCTTTTTCCAAAAGTTTTGATGGCCACCCGAACGTTGAGGCTGTTATTACGATCAAAGATTTACAGAAGCTGGTCAAAAATGAACAAAAAAAACAATTTGACCTCGTTCCCTTTATTAAAGATTCGGTACAAACACAATCTGAACTAGAGGGGCTCAAAAAAGCGCTTTTTGAAGACTATCCATTTTATGATAACATTCTTTTTAACAAAGAAACAGAAGCCATTCGAACGGCCATTTACCTAGATAAATCGATTGTCAACACCTCCGAACGAAAAACGTTTATTGAAACACAGTTGATCCCTAAAGTAAAAGCGTTTGAGGAAGCGTATGATTTAGATGTCCGCGTTTCTGGAATGCCGTATGTACGGACGCTGAATTCTCAAAATATTGTTGACGAAATTAGCACGTTTATTTTAGCGGCTATTTTGGTCACTTCGTTTATTTTCTTTTTCTTTTTTAGGTCCTATAGAGCTACTTTTATATCCATGACTGTGGTGGTTATTGGAGTGATGTGGACCTTTGGGATTTTAGGGTTGTTAGAGTATGAAATCACCGTCCTTACAGCCTTGATTCCACCCCTCATTATTGTGATCGGAATTCCAAATTGTATCTTTCTGATAAATAAATACCAGCACGAAGTCAACAAACACGGAAACAAAGCAAAGTCGCTACAACGGGTTATTTCGAAAGTAGGAAATGCGACTTTAATGACCAACGTTACAACTGCGTCTGGATTTGCAACGTTTATCATTACACAAAGTAAATTACTGACCGAATTTGGGATCGTTGCTTCGCTTAGTATTATTGCAATTTTCTTGTTGTGTTTATTTATCATCCCTGTGATTTATAGCTTTATGCCAATCCCAAAAGAGAAGCATTTAGAGCATTTAAACAAGCGTTGGATCAATCAATTGGGTGATTGGATTGAGCATACCGTAAAACATAAAAACATCACCATATATGTTACGGCTATTATATTACTAGCGATCAGTATCATTGGTATTTTTCAAATTGAAACCACTGGGAGTTTAATTGAGGACATGCCCAAAAAAGCGGAGTTTTATAAAGATATAGAATTCTATGAACGGGAGTTTAATGGGGTGATGCCTCTCGAGATTTTAATCGATACCAAACGAAAAAAAGGAGTGATAAAACTCTCAACTTTAAAGCGAATGAGCGCACTTGAAGACTTGATTGTTGAAATTCCAGAACTCTCAAAACCCATCTCGGTTGTCAGTTTAGTAAAATATTCCAAACAAGCGTATTACAACGGAAATCCAAAGTATTATCAGTTGCCTTCAGCACAAGAAAATAGTTTCATTTTATCGTATGCTAAAAACGCTTCTACAGATGTTGACCTGCTAAAAAACTTTGTCGACAGTACGGGGCGCTATGCGCGAATCACCACGTTTATGAAAGATGCTGGGATCGATAAAATGGAGCGCATTGAAGAGGATCTCCTCGCAAAAATCGATAAATTATTCCCTGAAAAGCAGTACGATGTTTCGATCACTGGAAAAGCGTATTTATTTCAAAAAGGAACTAAATATTTAGTAAGAAACTTAGTCTTATCATTGGCCTTAGCGATCTTTTTGATTTCTCTTTTTATGGCCTATATGTTTCGATCGTCTCGAATGATCGTTATTTCCTTGATTCCTAATTTGCTGCCATTATTAGTCACGGCAGGAATGATGGGCTACTTAGGGGTTCCCATAAAACCGTCAACGATATTAGTCTTTAGTATTGCATTTGGAATTTCTGTGGATGATACCATTCACTTTTTGGCCAAATACCGACAAGAGCTACTGGCCAACCACTGGAAAATTAAAAAATCTGTATTTGCCGCACTTCGTGAAACTGGGGTAAGCATGTTCTATACATCCATCGTATTATTCTTTGGGTTTTCGGTTTTTATCACTTCAAACTTTGGAGGAACCGTAGCCTTGGGCGCCTTAATTTCAGCGACCTTATTATTGGCGATGTTAGCTAATTTATTATTATTACCCTGCCTATTGTTGTCGTTAGAACGCAGCATCGCAAACAAAAACGTTTTAAGAGAACCCGCACTGAATATCATCCCAGAAGGGGAACCCTTTGAAGAAGACTAAAAACAGACCCTATTAGTTTCGCTTAAAACTATATATTTGTAGAATTAAAAAATTGTAATTATGACCACCAGCACCGTTGCACATTTATTAACTCAAGAGCTCAAACATACGGACATCGAAGTCAAAGGATGGGTTAGAACGTTTAGAGCCAATCGATTTATAGCGCTTAATGACGGCTCATGCCTTCAAAGTATCCAATGTGTGGTAGCCTTTGAAAACATGGATGAAGCCTTGTTAAAACGCATTACGACCGGCGCTGCGGTTCATATAAAAGGCGGATTGGTTGAAAGTCAAGGAAAAGGACAATCTGTAGAAGTTCAAGTGAGCTCTATAGTCATTTTAGGTGATGCTGATCCCGAAGAAGTTTCAAAAACCATCTTACAACCCAAACGTCATTCCTTAGAGTTTTTAAGAGAACAAGCACACTTGCGTACACGAACAAATACGTTTAGTGCCGTGATGCGACTGCGTTCTTCACTCTCTTTTGCGATTCATTCCTATTTTAATAAAAATGGATTTTACTATATGCATGCTCCAATTGTCACTGGAAGTGATGCCGAAGGTGCGGGCGAAATGTTTAGAGTGACCACTTTAGACCCAAAAAACCCACCACTAACGGACGCTGGCGATGTGGATTATTCAAAGGACTTTTTTGGAAAAGAAACCAACCTAACCGTCTCTGGCCAACTCGAAGCAGAAACCTATGCGATGGCCTTAGGAAAAGTATATACTTTTGGACCGACATTTAGAGCCGAAAACTCAAACACCTCGCGACATTTAGCGGAGTTTTGGATGATTGAGCCCGAAGTCGCCTTTATGGATTTGGCAGGAAATATGGACCTTGCAGAAGACTTTATGAAATTTGTCATTAGTTACGTGCTAGAACACAACAAAGAAGATCTGGCCTTTTTAGAGCAACGTTTGGAACAAGAAGACAAATCAAAACCACAAAATGAACGCGCACCAATGCCGCTAACAGAAAAACTTCGCTTTATCGTTGACAACAACTTTAAGCGGGTTAGCTACACCGAGGCCATTGATATCTTGAGAAATTGCAAGCCTAATAAAAAGAAAAAGTTCAAATATATTATTGACGAATGGGGTGCCGACCTACAAAGTGAACACGAGCGATATTTGGTCGAACAACATTTTAAATGTCCGGTCATTTTATTTGATTATCCCGCCAAAATTAAAGCGTTTTATATGCGCCTCAATGAGGACGGAAAAACAGTCAGAGCCATGGATATCTTATTTCCAGGAATTGGGGAGATTGTAGGAGGGTCACAACGTGAAGAGCGCTTGGAGGTCTTAAAAGAAAAAATGGCGGAACTGGATATTCCAGAGGAAGACCTTTGGTGGTATTTAGATTTAAGAAAATATGGAACTGCTGTACATTCTGGGTTTGGACTCGGATTTGAACGACTCGTCATGTTTGCTACAGGCATGGGTAATATTAGAGATGTCATTCCTTATCCTCGAACGCCCTTTAATGCTGATTTTTAAGTCTCAATATAGGGATGCTGTTTAAAAATAGTGCTGCTTAATATATACTATAGTGTTTTTTTCTTATTTTTATAAAAACCCAAATAATTAATGCTAAAGCAATATCTACACTATAAATTATCACAAAAACTATCACCTCAGCAAATTCAGCTGATGAAGCTGATACAATTGCCTACTCAGGCTTTTGAGCAACGCCTCAAACAAGAGCTCGAAGAAAATCCTGCCCTTGAAAGCGGAAAAGATCAAGAAACGGCCTATGAAGATGAGTTTGATTCCAATGAAAATGACCTAGATAATGAGCAAATCAGTGCGGACGACATCAATGTCGATGAGTATCTAAGTGATGATGAAGTTCCTGAATACCGACTTCATGCCAATAATTATAGTGCAGATGATGAGCAAAAAACAATGCCCTATGCTTCTGGCACCTCTTTCACACAACACCTTACAGCCCAACTCAACACATTTCCCTTAGAAGAAACCCACTATCAAATTGCTGAATTCTTGATTGGGAGTATTGATGATAGCGGGTACATTCGACGTCCACTACTCGATATTATGGATGATTTGGCCTTCACTCAAAACATCTATACCGATGAGAAAACTATTGAATCCGTCCTTAAAGTGGTCCATTTATTAGACCCTTCAGGTGTGGGCGCTAGAAATCTTCAAGAATGTTTAGTCCTTCAATTACATCGAAAAACACAAACACCCCATACAGCACTTGCAAGGGACATCATTGAATCGGGGTTTGAACAATTCACTAAAAAGCACTATAAAAAACTCTTGCATAAGTTTAGTGTGACCGAATTACAACTGAAGGATGCCATTTCAGAAATTGAACGTTTAAATCCAAAACCTGGGAGTTCTTACTCTAACAATACCCGCTCTATTGAACATGTCGTTCCCGATTTCACCATGAAAATTGTAGAAGGGGAATTAGAGATGAGTCTCAATGGTCGAAATGCGCCAGAACTACACGTATCGAAGCCTTATAACGAAATGCTAAAAGGCTATAAAGCTTCTAAAGAAAAAACAAAATCTCAAAAAGAAGCCGTTCTATTTATCAAACAAAAATTAGATGCTGCCAAGTGGTTTATTGATGCTATAAGGCAACGCCAACAAACCTTATTTGTGACTATGAGTGCTATTATGCAGTATCAGAAAAAGTACTTCTTGTCGGGCGATGAGGAGCAACTGAGACCTATGATTTTGAAGGATATTGCCGATGAAATAGAGATGGATGTTTCGACCGTATCGCGCGTCGCTAACAGCAAGTATGTAGACACCCCTTACGGGACCAAGTTAATTAAAGAATTTTTTAGTGAGTCCATGACCAACGATCAAGGTGAAGAAGTTTCGACACGAGAAATTAAAAGTATTTTAAAAACGGTGATCGTCGAAGAGGACAAGAAAAAACCGCTTACAGACGAAAAGTTGGCACTCATTTTAAAAGAAAAAGGCTACCCAATCGCACGAAGAACAATTGCTAAATACCGCGAGCAATTAGACCTTCCTGTCGCTCGACTTCGCAAGCAACTATAAACCTTATACTTTCTTAATAACATTGGTGACAATTCCCCAAATCACAAAGTCATTTTCTTCTGTGATTTTAATGGGCTGATAGTTTTTGTTTTCGGGCTGCAACCAAACTTCATCCTTTTCAACCTTGAGACGTTTGACCGTAAATTCTCCATCTAAAAAACAAACTGCAATTTTATTATGTACTGGAGAAAGGCTTCGGTCAATCACCAAAAGGTCGTTGTCATTGAGACCAGCATCAATCATAGATTGCCCACTAACACGTGCAAAAAAAGTGGCTTCTTTATTTTTAATAAGCTCGTTGTCTAACGAAAGTCGTTCTTGTTTAAAGTCCTCTGCTGGGGATGGAAATCCTGCTGAGATCCCTGTATCAAAATAAACAGCGCCTAGCGTATTAAGGTTTTCAGGTGTGAAAAACGTCAGAGTGGTGGTTGGTTTTATGGACATTGAATTGTAATTATATCTTTTAATTTAGTCGTGTACTGTGGCGATAAATGCTCTTGACGCATTTTCCATGTACGCTGTAAATCTTGGTTGGCTAATTTTAATTTTAGGCTGTCGTACTTTTTATTAATAAAATCGATCGTACGCATTAACGGCAAATGTTTTGGATGTTCTTGATTAAACAACTGTAATTGATGATTATCTGTTGGAACAATTCCCGTAAGGATCACCCCTGCTTTTTTGTAGTGAATTCCTTTTTTATAAATCGAAGCGACTGCTTTAACAGCATTGACACTTAACGTTAAACTAGAGTTGGTCGGAAAAGAGATGTTAACCACCACACTGGCACGGTGCTGCTCGGTATTTTTTTTATGGTAATCACTCCGTAAAAAAATCATCATCATATGGCAACTAGACCCTTGTTTACGAAGTTTTTCGGCACCGCTACAAGCAAACGTAGAAATGCGTTCTTTGAGGTCTTCAACATCGGTGATGGTCGACTCAAAACTGCGAGTGGTGGCAATCGCGCGTTTGTTTTTAATGGTTTCCGTCTCAATTTTAGAGATACCTTCCAAGTCTTTTTTTAATTTCCATTCTGTAATTGAGAATGTTTTACGAACCCACATATCGGGGAGCTGTACAAAATCATAGGCGGTTTTACAGTGCTTTGCCGAAAGGCGTTTGTGGAGTGCTGGTCCAATGCCCCAAACATCTTTAAGCTGTGTCCATTTCAAAGCTTTGATGCGTTTTTCTTCGCTATCAATCACATAGACACCGCCTGTTTCTTTGGGGAATTTTCGGGCAATTTTATTCGCAACTTTACTCAGTGCTTTGGTAGGTGCAACTCCAACACAGGTTGGAATGCCTGTCCATTGAAGGACACGTTGACGCATCTCAGTTCCATACGTGTGTAAGTCATAGGCCTCAAATCCGTTGAGTTTTAGAAAAGCCTCGTCGATACTGTACACTTCAACATCGGGGCTAAACTGTTCTAAAATACGCATCACGCGGCTGCTCATGTCGCCATACAGTGCATAATTGGATGAAAACAATTGGATGTTATTGGCCTTGAAAAATTCTTTAAACTTAAATGCAGGGGCACCCATAGGAAGTCCTAACTCTTTTGCTTCATCACTGCGGGCAATCACACAGCCATCGTTATTCGATAAAATAGCGATCGGTTTTTGGCGTAAGCTAGGGTTAAAAACCCGCTCACAAGAGGCATAAAAGTTATTACAATCTACAAGTGCAAACATGGTATAAAGGTAGCGTATTTGCTGTTTGACTAAAGTAAAATAGTCGTTTATTTTTGGTGTTTTTATCCTTTTTAACAAGTAAAACTTTAACATTTTTTTGTCCCTTTTTTTGATTGGGATGTAATAGTATTTCTATCTTTACCAAATAATTTTAACTTGCTTAAATTAGAATACTTATGAATACTAGATTTTATTTATCACTCTTTGTCATCAGCTTTTTTTTACCTCATACAATGTTGGCACAACAGCCGACAGAGGCGCAGGCATTAGATTCCATTACGATTACTTCTACAAGGATAGAATTGCCTTTTAAAAAAAATTCTCGTACGATAACCGTTATTTCAGCAGCATCTATAAAACAGAGTCCTGCAACTAATTTAGCGGAACTTCTACAACAAGAAGCGGGCATCGATATACGACGCCAAGGGATCAATGGAATGCAGGCAGATTTATACATTCGCGGTGGAAGTTTTGATCAAACCTTACTTTTGATTGATGGGATTAAAGTCGAAGATCCTCAAACAGGACACCATACATTAAACATGGCACTACCTTTAGAGGTCATCGAACGTGTTGAAATAATAAAAGGGCCTGCGGCACGCGTTTTTGGACAAAATGCCTTTACAGGTGCTATTAATATTGTGACTAAATCAAGTGCCGACGCTGTAAACTCAGTTGGATATAAAGCAGGATCTTATGATCAGCAACAAGGGGCTGTAACCTTAGGGAAACAGTTAGAAAACGCGACACTTATAGGGCATGCGTCGATAAACACTTCGGAAGGCTATCGGTATAATACTGACTTTGAAAATCAAAATTACTTTGTAAAAGGGCGCTTTAATACGACTTCAAACCCGATCGATGTGATTGGGTATTTGGCCAAGCGAAAATTTGGAGCGAACCAATTTTATGCGGTTGAAAGTGGAAGCGATCAATATGAAGAAACACAAAGTAGCCTTGTCGGTGCTTCAACGAAATTTGAAACTGAAACATTTAAAATAACGCCACGTGTGTACTGGAAACGCACCCAGGACATGTACCTATTCAAGCGCGAAGACCCCTCTTTTTTCAGAAACTTGCATATTTCCAACAAAACAGGGCTACAAGTCAATGCCTCCTATACCTCAACTGCAGGGATCACAGGCTTTGGAATTGATGTTGCTAAGGTGTTTATGACCAGTACCAATTTGGGAAAACGAGACCGACTGATGGCCAACTTATTCCTTGAACATCGGTTTTCTTTTGCGAATAACACCTTAGATATTACGCCTGGAGTTTCGGTGAATTACTTTTCGGATTTTAAATTTCACGCCCTTCCAGGGGTCGATGTTGGCTACGCTATTGATGACAACTTCAAAGCGTATGCAAATGTGGGATATACCTATAGAGTCCCAACCTATACCGACTTATATTATGTGGGAAGAACCGACTTAGGGAATGAAAACTTAGAGCCCGAAAAAGCGCTTTCGGAAGAAATTGGATTAAAATATTTTGGAGAAAACTTCAATGCTTATGTCGCTTTTTTTAACAGATCTTCGACTAATTTAATTGATTATACCAAAGAAAATGAAGCCGATAAATGGCTCGCAACCAACCTAAAGAGTTTAAACTCAACAGGAGCAGAACTAAACCTATCGTCGAGTTTTGAATCGGGGTTATATACTCAAAATATTAGTTTAGGATATACGTATTTAGATGAAAATCTAAACGATGTGAAGACAGCTTACTCTAAGTACGTTATCAACTCATTGACGCATCATTTCACAACCACCTTTCGTTCTCAGTTTTTGAAAAACATCTCACAAAGTATTGTCTATAAATTTGCCGAACGCGCTTCTGGAACAAGCTATAGCGTGGTCGATGTAAAAGCGACTTTAAGTCTTCCAAATTTAGAACTGTCTATTCTTGGAAACAATATTTTCAATGCAGATTATATTGAAACTGGTTTTGTACCAATGCCAAAAGGAAATGTTTTAGTGGGTGTCAATTATTCGTTCTAAAGACTAGTTGATAAGCACATTCACCTTATCATATACGAGCTGAGATTCCCATCCTCTGTAGAGAAGGTAATCGGCGAGTTTTTTCTTTTTTTTCCATGGATCTGTTTCGGTCAACGTTGCTGCTTTTTTTTCGGCTAAGGCGTGAAAGGTTTGAAGATAGTCGTTAGGGTCAATTTCTGAAAGCGCTGTTTTAATCATATACTTAGACAGTTGTCTTTGTTTGAGCTCTAAGGTCAACCGTACTTTCCCCCATTTTTTAATGTTAAATTTTCCGCTTACAAAAGCCTTTGCAAATCGTTCTTCATTAAGATGACTATCTTCAATTAGCGCCACCATAATAATTTCAATCGCTTCAGGGATCATTCGCATTTGCTTTAGTTTTTGCTCTACTTCTTGATGGCAACGATCCTGATAGGCGCAGTACCTTTGAAGTTTCGAAAGCGCTTCCTCTAAAGTGTATGTTTTATGAGTTTGATACATCCTTATAATTTATAAGTAATTGCTAAAATCAGATTGGTTCCTGGGGCAGAGATTCCTGAAGAATACGTTCGATACCGTTGATTGGTGATGTTTTCAATCGCTCCAACAAAAGAAAGCGATTTATTAAAATCAAACTGTGTTCTAAGATTGAGTGTGTACCACGATGGCGCATAGGGATTCCCTTGAGAATCTAAGGCAAATAAGGAATCCTTTAATTCCGCTGATATGTCTGAATCACGAAGCGTTCCATTATAATTTACAAATCCATCAAGGTGTAATTTGTTGTGTTTCCATATAACATGCGCATTTCCAAAAATAGGGGCTACATGTCTAACGGGCAATTCAATACCTGGCATTTCTTCTTGAACACCATGCACATAACTATACTGAGAGGTGAACTTTAGGGTTTTTGAAAATCGGGCTTTTAATCCTGCTTCAAACCCATAAATCCAAGATTTAGAAGCATTCTGAATGGCTTGAATTTCACTTAATTCGAAGTCATATTCGATTTCTGTTTCTCCACTAATAGAAAAGCCTTTCCGTATCAAAGCATTATCTAAATACGTATAATAGGATGATAAATCAAAAACTACAGATTCGTTTAAATTTACCGTAACTCCCAGTTCGCCACCATAGGCGTATTCTGGCTTGAGGTTACTGTTTGGCACTACAATTAAGCCTGGTTCTGAGTCAAATATTTTTCCGATATCATCAATATTTGGAGCTCGAAACGCAGTAGTCGCATTTAGCTTCCAAAGGAAAGTGGCATTCGGATTCCAACTAAATCCAAGAGTTCCTGTAAGTGCACTGGTCTCTAGGTTCGCCATTTTAAAAGGAAAGTTGAAAAACGAATTATTGGATGTTAAATCAGCATCAATGGTTACATAATTAAATCGTAACCCAGATTGTACCGTTAGCTTAGAATTCGGCTTGTATTTATGACTTAAATAAGCCGCTAAGGTTTGCCACTTTGAGCCGTCAGGGTAACGAGAGTGAATGGCTTGTGAGGTATTGGATGAAATTTGTGTGGCTTGTCCCATTGAACCAACGCGGTTATATATATACTCTGTTCCATAAGAAATATTAGAAGTTTTTGAAATCGTTTTATCAAAATCAAAATTCAAAGAGAGGGCATCTACATTTTCCTCTCTAATATTTCGGATGTCCTCATTAAACTTTCTGTTAATACGACTTTCTTTAAAATTCTGATAAGCCACCGATACTTTGACTTTATCGTGCAAATTAGAACGACTGCTTAATTTGGTCATTTGTAGATTTGCTAATAGCCAATCTTGAGGGCCATAGTTCCATTCTGCATAGCTTAAAACACCTTCGGAATCATAGGACGCCAATCGGTCATATCTAGGATAATCGGAAGTGGTCGAATAGTGAAAACCAAGGTCAAATTTTAAATCGTTATTCACTTTATAAAGCACTTTCTGAGCAAGGTGCAATTGGCGAAAATTAGTAAATTTCTGAACTCTAGGGGTCGAGTTTTGAACCATCAAATCTTGTCCATTCAAGTGTTCTGTATAATGAAGACTTAAATAATCATCGGGACCACGGGTTCCCATCTTCAAATCTCCAAAATCAGACACGCTTACACTACTGTGAAATCCCCATTTTTGAAACCCTAAATTAAAGTCAACATGAGATGTTTTTTCATTATTGGCAGAAGCATATCTAATGGTACTTCGTGAGGTGAAATTAACGGTTTTAGATTCCGATAATTTAGGTGTAGTAGTATAAAAATTCATCACCCCACCAATGGCATCACTTCCATAAATAACGGATCCTGCTCCTAAAATAACTTCAGTTCTTTGGACATTAAACGGGTTAATTGACAATACATTTTGAACATTTCCACTTCTAAAAATCGCATTATTTAGACGTACGCCGTCTACTGTTATTAAGAGTCTATTTGTAGAAAACCCACGAATCATAGGGCTTCCACCTCCCAATTGACTTTTTTGTACAAAGACACGACCACTATTACTCAACAAATCTGCGCTTGTTTGCGGGTTGTAAAACTGAATCTCTTTAGAGCTAATACTAATAATATTTTGAGGGACTTCTTTTTTACTTTGTTTGAATTTGGAGGCCGAAATAACGACTTCATTTAAACTTGTTGCTTTTGGAGCAAGAAAAATAGTGTCCTGAATCGATGATTTTAGGATTGATGTTTTATGATAAGACATGTGTTGAAAATAAATTTTCTCAAAGTCTTGAAACTTTTCAAGATAAACCTGGCCATCAATATCTGTGACTAACGTTTTGGTTTTAAGATGATTAAATACGGCGGTCCCAGGAAGGGGTTCGCGGGTTGATTCGTCAATAACAACAATTTGTTGCGCAGAAATTGTCAGAGCAAAAAGTCCAAAAAAATAATATGCGAAACGATTCATTTTAGCTATAAACTTGATTTAAAACTATTAATGATTTGGGGTGTTTAAACGCATGCAAATGTAATTTAAAATAGGTTAAAATCATACTGAGTAATTCGTGCTTTTGTGAAGCGTTTAACGCGTGCGTTTTTGTGGTATCAAATTTTGTGCCCAAGAATGGTTTTAATAATTTTAATTTTTCTCCATTCACACAGTACTCCCCAGGATTGGATTGAAATTTTCCGTCTTGTAAATTAAAGTAAGGGAAGTCATTAAAAGATGTATCTGGGTTAATCCCTAAAAACTTTGTCAATCCCATTAAAAATTGATGATGAAATGTCCCTGTATTTTCACTAGCATCAAACCATAAAAGAGTGGTTTCAATATATTCAAAAAGAGACGTATTCGCTTCTTCTTCGTTTAAAATCATGGATAGAATTTCGGCTAAAAACAATAAAACGGTCGATTTAAAAACATTCGTGTGTAATGACTCATAGGGTTTGTGTAGGCGAACTTCTTTGAAGTATTGTAGACCACGTGTTTCCTTATGCTCTGCTTCTATCTGTAACAATGACAATAATTGAAAATAAGCAGGCTTTAATTTTCCTTTTTTAGATTTAGACGCATTTTTAATAATATAACTTTTCACTCCAGAAGACGCAGTATAGCATTTAACTATAAGATCGTTGTCGTTATATTTAATTTTGGAGATGACAATTGCTTTCGTTGATACGACCATTATCGAATGATCATTATTTTTGAAACTTTCGTTTCAAGTGTGTCAAAATCTGAAAGATGCACAACATAAACTCCAGAAGCCACCGTGTTATTTGCTAAATTTTTACCATTCCAATAGGCAGTTCCGCCATCGAGCTCAAGGTTATTGCCATTATACCTTAAATTAACATTCGATTGTGCTTCGGCTACTAAATTCCCTTCAATATCAGTTATTTTGATATTAACATTTTCACTAATATTTTTGATTTTGATTTTATCCTCGGCCATATTAAAACCTGGTCTTACAGGGTTGGGATACACATAAACCTCTTCGAGTGATTCGCTCGTGCTGGATCCGCCTGTTTTAAAGGCGACTAACCCGCGATCCGTCCCAAAATATATAATCCCATTTTCGGAATCTAAAGCCATGTCATTCACTCCATTTGAAGGAAGTGGCGAATTGTCTTTAGTGAAATGGCGAATGGTGTTTTGACCATCTGATGACACATAAAAAACGCCGGCATCTGCTGTAGAAATCCATTTATTATTAGACCCGTCAACGATAATATCTGATATAAATTGTTGCGCCAATAACTCTTGTGCAATGCCATCGTCAAGAATAATAATAGGTTCGGTTCTCACGATGTCTTCTGAGAAAAAATTAGAGGTATTGTACAGGACTCTTAAACCTCTGTAAGTTCCAATCCAGAGGACGTTGTTTTTGTCTAGTGCCAACGCTTTGACTGCGGGTGAAGGAAGGTTCGCAATGTCTTTATCGGAAATACTTTTTAACAGCATCCCCGTTTCATTAAAACCAATCAAACCAGATCTGTAACTTCCAATCCATTTCGTTCCGTCAGATCCGATGACAATTTCACTGAATCCAAGTTCATCTGTTAATGGGTCTGGAATTATGGATGTGAAATCATAGGAAGTCCATTTGTTGTTTTCAAATTTATTCAAAGGAGTTTTGACACGTCCGTTTACAAGCCAAAGAGCTCCAGTATCATCAAATTTACTAGCCGATGTTAAGTAGCGATCCGGTATAAATGGAGAAATCGTACTGTTATTTTCATCATATATCTTGATAACCTCTTGATTTTCGATCTCTAATAAACCCGAATAATAAGAACTTACAAAGATTCGCTCAGGGTTAAATGGATCCATAGCGATGTGAGATAAAAAATATGGATCTGCTACTTTGGAACTAATAGAGTCATATGGAATGCTAAACCATTCATTTTGACGGTAACGACTTATTCCCGAATAACGTTGCCCACCACCCCAATCAAAAAAAATACCATAGCCGCCAAAGACGAGCCAAAGATCATTATTCGTCAATTCAAGAGAAAATGTATTATTTGATAATGGCCCGTCAGGGTGTAATTCTTCAAAAGTCATAGGATTTAGAAGGGATGTTTTTAAGACGCCGTGATCGGAGGTCCCTATATAAATAGTCTCAGATAATAGGGTTGCTGAAGTGTGTTTTGTGCTTAAATCTGAATTTACAGTGATTTTAGAAATCAAATTGAAATTTGAATCATATACAAAGACATTGTTTTGAGTTGTGACAATTAATTTACCGTTTTCAAATCTTAAATCTTCAGGTGCTTCAGAATAAAAAAATACTTCATTTGTCACATCATTAATGATTTGGTATAGTTTTCGGTTTGTGTCCGTGGCATATAATACGCCATCTTCAGATGCGATTGCACTCCAATTGCCAGGGAAAATCAATTGCCAATTTTGAAAATCTATTAAATTTGAACTCGTAATGTCGGCTTTTTTAATTCCATTTCCACCAAGACATGAAGCATATATATAATTATTAAATATCGTTGTTTGACTCACGTTAACTTGAGCGCCTCCAATTCCTATAAAGAAAGTGTCTCCAAATTCTAAATTCTCTAAGTTATAAACTGAAATTCCGTAATCTGTTGCGATATAGACAACCGAATCAAGCTCATTAAAATGATTGATTTTTTTATTGCTTTGAGTGATGGTCGTTTTGTTGACAATATCAATAACTTTTAAAACTTCGTTGTCCGTTTCTTTAAAAACTTCGATCAAACCATTTTGATAGCCTATTAATAATAATTGATAGTTGTCGCTGTAATGAATTGTAGATATTAATTCGCCTGAGAGTCCATTAATTGTTGTGATGGTTGCTAGTTGATTGGTACTTGGGTCATAGGAAAATACAGCGTTTTCTGCGGCCGCATAGACTTTATTATTTGCATTAATAACCTCAGTAATATTTAAATACGAAAAATATTCGTTCCAAAATTCAGAAAAATCTTGAGAAAAATTAAGGGTTGGAATTAGGTAGATTACAACAACAACAACAACCCTCTTACTCATAAGCCGTTTAAGTGTTTTTAAATACATTTATATATAAAGGGTTTCGTTGATTTTTAAAATATATTAAATAATAATTTCCTGTGGATTGATCCTTATAGCTTTTTACAGATAGAAACGTGTTTTCTGTAAAAATCGTGTCTTATGACCATAGTTTTTTTTGTCTGAGTCGTCTGTTTTTTGATAAGTATGGAATTTCAATGAAATGCCATGATAATACAGCTAATATTAATGTGATCATCAAAACGCTCGTGCAAACAATTACGGGATGGAGTGTCTTAAATAACCCAAGAGATACGAATAGTTGTATGATCGGAAAGTGATAGATATAAATCCCATACGTGAAATCGCCATATTTCCCGAAATGATTTAAAAATTTAAAACTATAAGCGATATAAAAGACCATGAATCCAAATACGATTGGTTTTAATAATTGAGTTTGAAAAACATACTGTTCTAAAATAAATAGTAATAAGCACGGAATAATAATGTAATCTTTCCATTTGGATAAGAGGGAAACGTTTTTGTAAAACATAATTCCAGTTGCAAAAAAGGCTAAAGCACCTGGAAGTTGTTTGGCTATTCTATAGTTATCTATAGATATAAAATAACTATAATATGTCACCGACAAAACATAAACAATTAGAATTAATAAATAAAAGTTTAGTTTTTTAACTCTCACAAACCAGTAAAATATTGGGACTGAAAGATAGAAAGCCTCTTCGATTTTAATGGTCCACAATGCACCATTGATCGCACATATTTTATTGGCCTCAAGCACTCCCGGCAAACAAGGTTCTAGGTAATTTTGAAATGATAAGTTAGCGAATAGATAGTTCCAAAATTGACTGTTAGAAAAATAATCGGAAAATGAATTTGTTGAAATAAAACTAAAGAGAATCGCAGAAAGTAGAATTACAACAACATAGGCTGGAATAATTCGTTTTGCTCTTCTAATAATATAGTCTTTTAAAGTCTTGCTGTTTTCATAGCTTTTAGCAATTAAAAAACCACTTATGATAAAAAAGCCATCGATTGCTAAACGTGTATTAAAATAAATCTTATAAGGCTCTAGGGCTTGAATCTCACTTAATTCAATTAAGTGTGCGAATGCGACAGTTGAAGCAAAAACAATTCTTAAAAAGTCGAAATTATTAATATTAATTTTATTCAAATCGCTCATGTAAAATTTTTAAAACTCATTAAAAAGTTTTTAAGGAAACTGATTTTTCACTTGCCACAAATATATTTATAACAAACGAGAAATTGTCGCATTATTATATATAAACAAAAAAAGCTTTCAAATGAATGAAAGCTTTTTAAGCGTAGGTTTGGTAGTTATTACACCACGCCTTGAGCTAGCATTGCATCGGCTACTTTTACAAAGCCTGCAATATTGGCGCCTTTAACATAATCGATATAACCTGTTTTTTCATCTTTTCCATATTCGATACATGCATCGTGGATGTTAGACATAATATCTTTGAGCTTTTCATCGACTTCTGCTCTTGACCAATTGTAACGTAAAGAGTTTTGCGTCATTTCTAATCCTGAGGTTGCAACCCCGCCAGCATTGGATGCTTTTCCTGGAGCAAATAAAATATGAGCTTCGTGAAATTTTGTAATCGCTTCTTTTGTTGAGGGCATATTGGCGCCTTCGCTCACACAGATACAGCCATTCTTTAGTAATAACTCTGCATCTGCTCCATGAAGTTCATTTTGAGTGGCGCACGGCAATGCGACATCACATTTAACCTCCCAAGGGGTTTTGTTAGCCACAAACTTCGCCTTTGGATAGACCTTAGTATATTCGCTTATTCGGCCTCTTTTAATGTTTTTAAGTTCCATTACAAAAGCCAACTTATCAGTATCAATCCCGTCATGATCTACGATATAACCAGATGAATCTGATAAAGTAATTACTTTACCTCCGAGTTGAATCGTTTTTTCGGCAGCGTATTGTGCGACATTTCCAGAGCCTGATATGACCACCGTTTTACCTTTAAAACTATCGCCTTTTGTTTGCAACATTTTTTCAGCAAAATATACGTTTCCATAACCTGTAGCTTCTGGACGAATCAGCGACCCACCCCAAGTCATTCCTTTTCCTGTTAGGACACCGGTAAATTCGTTTTTTAGTTTTTTATACATCCCAAAGAGAAATCCAATTTCGCGACCTCCAACGCCAATATCGCCGGCTGGGATGTCGGTGTTTGGGCCAATATGACGAAACAACTCACTCATAAATGCATGACAAAATCGCATAATTTCATTATCACTTTTTCCTTTTGGGTTAAAGTCACTCCCACCTTTTCCGCCTCCCATTGGAAGGGTTGTTAAGCTATTTTTGAAAACTTGTTCAAATGCTAAGAATTTCAAAATACTCATTGTGACCGTTGGATGAAATCGAAGGCCACCTTTGTAGGGTCCAATCGCTGAATTCATTTGAATACGATACCCACGATTCACTTGTATTTCGCCATCATCATCGACCCAATTGACTCGAAATGAAATCGCGCGTTCAGGCTCAACCATCCTTAACAGGATGTTTTTTCCATGATAAATATCATGTTTAACAATATAAGGAATCACGGTTTCTGCGACTTCTTCTACCGCTTGAATGAATTCGGACTCATGGCCGTTTCTTTCCTTTACTAAGTCTAAAAAAGCTTTTATTTTTTCTTCCATATTAAACTATTTGGGGTGTTACGATTTAAATGTTATAGACTACAAATATATAATATCTTTAAAAATAATACCCTATTTTTTAGTATATGATAATAAAGAAGATAAAATTAAGGTATAAATTGAGAATTTGACACTTTTATACGAATTGCATACCGATTAATGAAATTCATTGCACAAAACCCTTGCTTAAGGCCTGTTTTAAATCCTCAATCAGGTCTTCAGCATCCTCAATTCCAACACTCAAGCGAATTAATGAATCTACAACGCCAATTTTTTCACGTGCTTCTTTCGGAATACTGGCATGGGTCATACTTGCGGGATGACCCGCTAAAGATTCTACGCCACCAAGAGATTCTGCTAATGTGAAGATTTTCAGGTTTTCAACCATTTTAATGGCCTCTTGATAATTATTATCTTTAGTTGTAAATGAAAGCATGCCGCCAAAGTCGTCCATTTGAGCTTTCGCAATGGCATAATTTGGGTGCGATTCGAGTCCTGGCCAATAAACAGTTTCGATTTTTGGATGTGTGGACAAAAACAAGGCGACTGCACGCCCATTTTCACAATGACGCTGCATGCGAATATGGAGCGTTTTAATCCCTCTTAAAACTAAAAAACTATCGTGAGGGCCACAAATAGCTCCGCTCGCATTTTGAATAAAATACAATTGATCCGCTAAGGTTTTGTCGTTAACGACCAAAGCGCCCATCACTACATCACTATGACCTCCCAAATATTTTATTGCGGAATGCATGACAATATCAGCCCCTAAATCCAAAGGGCGTTGCAGGTAAGGAGTTGCAAAAGTATTGTCAACAGCCAACAAAATATGGTGTTGCTTTGCAATGTGTGACACTCTTTTTATATCGATGATGTTGAGCATCGGATTGGTAGGCGTTTCTACCCAAATCAGCTTGGTGTTTGCGTTGATTACGGATTCGATATTATGGGCATTATCCATACCAACAAAATGAAATTTGATTTGAAATTTTTCAAAAATCTGGGTAAATAATCGGTAGGTACCGCCATATAAATCATTCGTAGAAACAACTTCATCCCCAGGCTTTAAAAGCTTTAACACGGCATCAATAGCGGCTAGTCCCGATCCAAAAGCGAGTCCGAATTGCCCATTTTCAATACTGGCAAACGACTTTTCTAACGCATGTCTCGTGGGGTTGTGAGAGCGCGAATATTCATACCCTTGATGTCCTCCGGGAGTGGTTTGGGCATAAGTTGTGGTCTGATAGATCGGTGGCATCACAGCACCATAGGCCTTGTCGGGAGATTGTCCGCCGTGGATTGTTTTCGTGTTAAATTTCATGGTATTCTTCTTAAAGACTGTTTTTCATTGCTAAGATATACCCCAGGTGTATGCCTTCGTGAAACGCATTAAAACTGAGGGCTTCTTCTACACTTGTAAGTGTGACATTTAAAGAGGTTGTATAGGAGGTGTAGTTTTTGAAAGCGCCTTTTTCATAGTCTAGTTTAGTGTTTTCAATTGTAGAAATCATAAGTGATTTTATCAATGCGAACTCTTCTTCCGTAGCATCGTGTTCAGTTTGAGTTCCTTTTCGGTAGGTTCTCACCAAGGCATCGTCGACTAACAAGGATCTATTAGACAACCCATAGACCAACAATTGCTGCGTTACAACGATGTGGGCCACATTCCAAAAAATAGAATTTCGGTAGCCTTTTGGGATGGTATTAAGCTGGTCTAAAGAGAATTTTTCAATGATTTTTAGTAAAAGTTTTCTGTTTTGTAATGTTACTTCGTGATTGAAATCCATATTATTGAATTATAAGTTAGTTCTTTGTAAAGAAATGATTTTCTTTGTAAAAATAAGAAAAGAATCGCATGAAAAAATTCTATTTTTTGAGTACTTGCACTACCTGTCAACGAATTTCAGGTCACTTAGAGTTAAGTGCAGAGTTTGAATTACAAGACATTAAAAAAACGCCAATTAGTTCAAAACAGTTAGAACAACTAAAAGAACTCTCTGGTAGTTACGAAACCCTATTTAGTAAGCGTGCAAAATTATACAAAGACTTAGGTTTAAAAGAAAAATCACTCGAAGAACACGATTTTAAAAATTATATTTTAGAGGATTACACGTTTCTAAAGCGCCCCGTTCTTGTTTTAAATGACCAACTATTTATTGGCAATAGCTCTAAGGTGATTAACTCCGCAAAAACGGCTCTATTGAATGAAAAAAAATAGATCTGCACTCTTTGCACTTTTATTGGTGCAGCTATTCTATGGTGTTACCTATACGTTTGCTAATGATGTGATTGATGGTGGATACATGCAGCCTTACGGGTTTATTTTATTTAGAGTGGCTTTAGCAGCGGTTCTTTTTTGGGTGTTTAGTCTTTGGACGCCAAAAGAAAAAATTGATCGTGAAGATTATCCAAAATTTATGATTACTGCATTTTTTGGAGTGGCTCTTAACATGCTTGCTTTTTTTAAAGGACTTCAATTCACAACACCAATTAACGGGTCTGTTATTATGGTAACTACCCCTATAATTGTATTAATTTTATCCGCAATCCTTTTAAGAGAAAAAATAACCAAGGTTAAGGTTTTGGGGATATTAGCAGGGCTTTCTGGTGCTTTGATTTTAAGTGTGTATAACCAATCGACACGTGTCGGTGACAACGTGTTATTAGGAAATTTATTAGTCCTTGTGAATGCGATATCTTACGGCTATTATTTGATTTTGGTAAAGAAGCTAACCAATAAATACCACCCATATACCTTCATTAAATGGTTGTTTTTATTTGGAACCATTTTTGTGCTTCCGTTTGGGTACAAAGAACTCGTAGCAGTCAACTGGAGTAGTTTCACACCCTACATTTGGTTTTCAGCCCTCTTTGTTGTGGTCTGTGCTACATTTGCGACGTATTTATTGAATCCCATCGCATTGCGAAAACTAAGCGCCACAACGGTGAGTACATTTGTGTATGTACAGCCTATTATTGCCGGTGTTTTTGCGATTATGATGGGCAGCGATCGCTTAAGCACCATTAAAGTGCTTGCCGCTGGTTTAATATTTTTAGGTGTATATTTGGTGTCCAAGAACCCCCACCAACACGCATCAAAATGAGTTCTTTTATCACTACTTTATACCCCTCAGTTGATCTTATCGACACTGTTGTTTTTGAAGATATTAATGCTGAAAAAAACGTCTATTTTTCAAAACCATTCCTGAATGCTTTTGAAGTTTCAAACCCTCAAATTGAATTCAAATATATTGCGGTATCTGATGCCAATAAAAACACCGTTGCTCTTGCGATTGTACAGGTCATTAGCCTGAGCGTAGAAGGCATGTTGAAAAACATAAAAGTGACGCCATTGGTCCGGAAATTTTTAGGCTTATTCTTTTGTAACGAACACATTAAAATCATGTTTTGTGGCAATGTGTTTTTGAGTGGCGAGCATGGTATTTGCACGTCCAAAAGTATTTCTACAGAAGTCATTATGACAGAAATTGGGACTGCTCTAGATGCTGTCGCCGCAAACTCTAAACCATTACATGCCATTTTTATTAAAGATTTTAAGGCCGAATCGCTCAAAAACACCCGCCAGTTTTTAAATTTTGGTTACAGTGAGATCAAAGTGGAGCCTAATATGATCATTCAACTAAAGCCAGAATGGAAAAATTTTGAGGATTATAAAAACGTTTTAAAATCAAAATATCGAGTCAAAGCAAACAAGGCCGATACTAAAAGTAACTCTTTAGAAACGCGCTTGTTTAATGCACAGGATTTGGTCACTTATAAAGATGAATTACAAGCCTTATATCAAAACACTATTGCCAATGCGAGTTTTAATGCGCAAGTTTTAAACCTAAATACTTACAGTCATCTAGGGTCGACCTTGAAAGAAGATTTTATAGTAAAAGCGTATTTTTTAGACGATAAGCTCGTTGGGTTTTTAACGGCACTTGTGAATAAAAACCATCTTGATGCCCATTTCATTGGATTGGATTATGCATTGAATAAGTCCCATGCCATTTACACCCGTGTTTTAAATGATTATGTAAGACTCGGCATCGAAAAGCGAGTGACCTCCATCAATTTGGGCCGCACAGCTTCCGAAATAAAAACCACGATAGGCGCCAAACCTTTGGAGCTAAGTTGTTATATAAAACACAAAAACCCCTTCATAAATTCTTTGATAACGCCGTTTTTTAGACGCATAAAAATTAAGGACTTCAAGCAACATTCGCCTTTTAAATAACAAAAAAGGCCGAAGCCTTTTTTGTTCTAATTTTTTAATTCAAACAGGCCATCCGTTTAGAATTCCACCCATAAGGGCCAAAGATAGGACCCAATAAAATACATTGATAAAAATGTATTTAGCAGATTTCATTTCAAATAAACTAGTGGTTGCCATCGTCGGGAGTACCACAAAAATGGCTAAAAAGGCACCGGTGAACAAAGCCGTGTCTAAAGGTCATAAAAGCGTCTGTGCCATGACGCATATCGTCCGGACCACCAACCAAAACATTGATGTACAAATAAAAAGACAAAACAACCGACACGATCAAAGCAATAATGTAGGCTTTTAAAGGGGATGATTGTTTAATTTTTTCTTCGGTAATTCCTGTTGCTTTCATCCAAGCAGTTCCAAATACTTTTGGGTGATACCAAATAGCGCCAACAATTAAAGGGACAAAGGCTGACACAATAATGGCCAACCAATTCATTGAAAAATTTTCCATAATATAATAAGGGTTTTAAGTTAAGTTGTAACAATATACCGTTTTTTATTGGTTTCACATGTTTCGATGTATTAAAGGATGAACTTCTACTTGGGTATCCTTATTGGTTTTCAGTATCTTTGGAAAAAGTTTTTAATACCAACAAATGATACATTCCATGACGGGCTATGGTAAGTCTGTATTACAATTACCAAACAAAACTATTTCAATTGAATTGAAATCACTCAACAGTAAGTCTTTAGACCTCAACATGCGCATGCCTTCTATGTACAGAGCTAAGGAATTAGGAATCAGAAAGCTGATTGCTTCTAAATTACATAGAGGTAAAGTCGATTTTTCGTTGTTTTTTGAAATCACTGGAGAAGAAACGTTTACAAACGTCAACCCAACCGTTGTGAAAAAATACATGAAACAATTAGAAGGTCTCGCCGATGGAGATGCTATGGAGCTTCTAAAAATGGCGGTGAAAATGCCCGATGCGATCAGTACTGAACGCGATGATATTGACGAAAACGAATGGGCTTCTATTCAAAATGAAATTCATACAGCCTTAGAAAAAATTGAATTATACCGCTTAGAAGAAGGGAAAGTCTTAGAGGCTGATTTTTCAAACCGTATCGCAATCATCTCTGATTTATTGGAACAAGTGCTAGAAATAGACCCGGAGCGGATCACCAATGTGCGAGAACGCTTGCATAAAGGAGTGGCTGAATTGAAAGAAAAATATGACGAAAACCGCTTTGAACAAGAACTGGTTTATTACATCGAAAAATTTGATATTACCGAAGAAAAAGTCCGACTTCAAAACCATTTAGAATACTTTATAAAAACTTTAAACTCTGCCGATTCTAATGGCAAAAAATTAGGGTTTATTTCTCAAGAAATTGGCCGTGAAATTAACACCATTGGATCCAAAGCAAATTTTGCACCCATGCAAAAATTGGTGGTCCAAATGAAAGATGAATTAGAAAAAATTAAAGAACAATTACTCAATGTCCTCTAAGATAAAACAAGGAAAATTGATTGTGTTTTCGGCACCATCAGGATCAGGAAAAACAACGATTGTAAGACATCTATTAACGAAACAAGAACTGAATTTAGAGTTTTCTGTTTCGGCAACATCCCGCCCAAAAAGAGGGACTGAAGTCGATGCAAAAGACTATTATTTCTTGTCTAGTGATGATTTTAAAAAACATATTAAATCCGACGATTTTCTGGAATGGGAAGAGGTCTACCGAGATAATTTTTACGGCACACTCAAATCGGAAGTAGAGCGAATTTGGGCCCTTGGAAAACATGTTATTTTTGATATTGATGTTTCGGGTGGATTGCGAATTAAGCGTAAATTTCCAGAGGAAACTTTGGCAATTTTTGTAAAACCTCCAAGCATCGATGAATTAAAAATTCGTCTCAAAAAAAGGCAAACAGAAACCCAAGATAAAATTAATATGCGCGTTGCGAAAGCCTCCGCAGAACTGGCAACGGCGCCTCTTTTTGATTGTATTATTGAAAATGATGTTTTAGAGACGGCTCAGAAAGAAGCGTATAAAAAAGTAGCTGTATTTATTAACTAAGAAGCAATGAACATTGGACTCTATTTTGGAACCTTCAACCCCATGCATGTGGGGCATTTGGTCATTGCAAATCATTTGGCGGAGCATTCGGACTTGGACCAAATTTGGATCGTAGTCACACCCCAAAGTCCACATAAAAAAAAGCAAAGTTTATTAGATGATCGTCAGCGATTAGAGATGGTATATCGGGCGACAAAAGAGTATCCAAAACTAAAGCCAAGCGCTATTGAGTTTGATTTACCTCAACCCAATTATACGGTGCATACATTGGCGTATTTAGAAGAAAAACACCCCGAACATTCCTTTGCCCTTATTATGGGTGAAGACAATTTGAACTCGTTGCCAAAATGGAAAAATGCCGAAGTGATTATCAAACGCTACCCCATTTATGTGTATCCTAGAAAATCAACTGAGGCCAAAAAAATAGCACTCTTAGCTAAAGAAGCTAAAATAATTAAAATAGACGCTCCCATAATGGAACTATCGTCAACCTTTATTCGTCAGCAGATAAAAGCGGGTCAAAACATTCGACCGATGCTTCCTGAGGCCGTTTGGGACTATTTAGATGAAATGAATTTTTATAAATAACACATGGTTAAAATTGGTTCCATAGAACTCCCTGAATTCCCCTTACTCCTTGCGCCGATGGAAGATGTAAGCGACCCGCCCTTTCGCGCTTTATGTAAAGAGCAAGGAGCCGATGTGGTCTATACCGAATTTATTTCGAGCGAAGGCCTGATTCGTGATGCGGTGAAAAGCACCATGAAATTAGACATCTATGAAAAAGAACGTCCGGTAGGCATTCAAATTTTTGGTGCTAATTTGGACAGTATGTTGCAAGCCATTGATATTGTCGAAAAATCCAATCCGGATATTATAGACATTAACTTTGGATGTCCGGTTAAAAAAGTGGTAAGTAAAGGGGCTGGTGCCGGAATTTTAAAAGATGTGTGTTTAATGGAAAAACTCACTGCCGAAATGGTAAAGCGTACCAATTTACCCGTGACCGTCAAAACGCGGTTGGGTTGGGATCATGATTCCATTCATATTGTGGAAGTGGCTGAAAGACTACAAGATGTAGGCTGTGCAGCTATTTCTATTCATGGACGAACGCGTGCCCAAATGTATAAAGGTGCTGCCGACTGGGGGCCAATAGCAGAGGTTAAAAACAATCCACGTATGCACATTCCTGTTTTTGGAAATGGTGATGTCAATACGCCAGAGCGTGCCATTGAAATGCGTGATCAATATGGGTTGGACGGCGCAATGATTGGCCGTGCGACGATTGGTAATCCTTGGTTTTTTAAGCAAGTCAAGCACTTTATGCAAACCGGGCAACACTTGGGCCCTATTAGCATGCTAGAACGGGTGGAGGCTGCACGCCGTCATTTGCAAATGGCAATTGATTGGAAAGGTGAAGTGTTGGGCGTGTTAGAAACGCGACGTCATTATACCAACTATTTTAAAGGCATTCCAGACTTTAAACCATTTAGAACTAAAATGGTAACCAGTGATCATAGTGCCGATGTTTTTGCGGCTTTTGATGAAGTGGAAGCCGTCTTTGGTGACTACCAATTTGTTTAAGCGTTGAAGGGCGCTTTAGCAATGCGTTGCGACGCAATGCGAGAGGCAAGGACGCCCAATACCAATATAGTAACCAGAACAATTCCAACATTAATCAATTCTAAATCCACAGGATATGGAAGCGATGGCGTAATCATGACAAGCGAATAGTGTAGTTGTAACCAAATAGTGATCACCCCAATAAGAATCCCTATACTACCGCCTATAATGGTCATTAAAATTCCTTGGTAATAGAAAATTTTGCGTAACTCTTTAACGGTGGCTCCGAGATTGTAAAGCGTTTTCAAATTCTTTTTCTTGTCTAAAATCATCATAATGATCGATCCAATAATATTAAACAAGGCGATGATCAAAATCAGGGTGAAAATCAAATAAACCGCCACGTGTTCGGTGTTCAACATCTTATATAAAGCGTCGTTTAGCTGGACCCGATTCTTGATGGTTACTTGGTTTTCAAAAATAGTTTGAAGAGCCGTTCTTGCGGCATCTTCTTCGACCGAGGGTTTTAGATAAATATCTATTGCACTCAGAGTTTGGGCATCATAATTTAATAAATATTTAGCGTTTTCAAGCGATGTAAATACCTGCGAATTATCGAGGGTTTCATTAATTTGAAAGATGCCTGCATTGGCCACTTTCATGCTTGTAAAGGCACTCTTAACAGAGGTGATCTGTCCTGTACCTGGTTTGGGCGCATAGAGTTTAATGACTTTGGCCACATCAAAAATTCCAAAGCCTAATTCGTTAGTCACCCCCCACCCCGCCACAATTTGAGGCGTGTTTGGTTCAAACCACTGTCCGTAGACTAAAATAGAATCGATGGTCGCGTTTGGATAGTTTACATCCACGCCTTTCAGGGTCACGGCCAAATGTTTGTTTTCGCAACTCATTAGCATCCGCTCTTCCACGACTTCTGTGTAGGATGCGATGCTGTTTAACGACGTTAAAGCTTTTTTATGAGTCGGCGTAAATTGAATAGTCTTAGTGGTTTTAGGGACTATTTTCAGATCTGGATCCGAAAAAGAAGTGAACTCTAAACTAAAATTTTTAAGTCCTGAAAATCCTGAAAGCACAATAAAAAGGGCCGCAGTTCCAATAATAATCCCAAAGCCAGCAATGAGGGTAATAAAGTTGATGGCGTTGTTATTGCTTTTAGAAAACAAATAACGTTTGGCGATATATAGGGGGAATTTCAATTAGGCCTTTTTTCGTTTCTCTAATAATTCTGGATTCTCAATGGGGTTTTCGGTGCGTTTCAGTGATTTATCAATTTGATCGATGTACTCCAAAGAATCATCAATATAAAAAATCAATTGTGGCATGCGACGTAATTGGTGCTTGGTCCGTTGCGACAACTCGTGTTTGATAAGCGGCGCATTGGATCGAATCCCTTCCAAAAGCTCGGCGCCTTTATCAATCGGAAAAATACTCAAATACACTTTGGCGATCGAAAGATCGACGGTCACATTGACCTTTGTCACTGAAATTAGAATGCCTTTCATCCCGCCTTGGGTGGCTGCGCCTTGTAATACCTCAACGAGATCACGCTGTAAAACGGAGGCTAT
>TARA_B110000902_G_scaffold92303_1_pt1 | contig 28696 bp, 27 predicted proteins | sample TARA_B110000902 | Tara Oceans TARA_B110000902 (sample SAMEA4398009) | marine metagenome | biome: Polar Biome; feature: [SRF] surface water layer (ENVO:00010504); material: water (ENVO:00002006), including particulate matter (ENVO:01000060) such as... | depth 5 m | reverse complement strand
GAAAATCTTCTGAATTATCAAGTGAAAAATCATGTAAAGACAAAGGTAAGTATTATCGCAAATGCTGTTCGCACAACCCAGATGGGGTGAGTGTCAAAAAATCCACAGCTTATAGGTGCTACCGAAAAAAATATTTGGAAGCCTTGCACCGGGGAATTACTCGCATGGGCGTTTTCTGGTTTTGGCGTAGGCACCGTAGTGCATGCCTTTTTTATATGGTTTGTGTTTAGTGGGTTCGTTTTTTTAGTAGATGTAAATAGGGTTACAATCGGTGAACATTTCGTACAAAACTGGTATCCATACTTTTTGATGTTATTTTTGCTCTTAGCTGAAGGAGCAATGGTCATCCATAGGGACTCCCAACGCTACCAAAAAACAGTTAAAGAATACACGCAGACAACCTATTATACATAGCACCATGGCAAAAACAAAAAAATCAGAAGGAAGTACTCCAGTAAAGAATCATTTCGTGTTTAGTAAGGACAATTACACATGGATGCTTATTGGTTTGGCAGTCGTAGTAATAGGCTTTGTGCTTATGTACGGCAAAGAAGATATCTATGACTTTAGAAAAACAACACTAGCACCTATAGTAGTTCTTAGTGGTTTTATGATCGAGATATATGCTATCATGAAGAAGCCTAAAGGGCTATAATGACTGTTGTAGAGTCTATTGTTCTTGGTGTTATACAAGGGCTTACAGAGTTTCTACCGGTAAGTAGCAGTGGCCATATAGAATTGGGCAAGGCTATTTTTGGTATAGAAGAAAAAGAAGCTGGATTGCTATTTACAGTGGTCCTTCATTTTGCTACAGCACTGAGTACTATTATCGTTTTCTGGAGAGACATCATTGGGATATTCAAAGGATTATTCTCGTTCACGTGGAATGCTGAAACACGATTTTCTTACTTCATCGTGTTATCGATGATTCCTGCTGTGTTGGTTGGGTTATTTCTAAAAGATCAAATGGATGACTTCTACCGGGGTAATGTATTGCTTGTTAGTGTGATGCTACTCGTTACCGGGGTTGTTCTTTTTTTCTCTGATAAAGCTAAAAGCCTGAAAGGGGAAGTATCTACCAAGAGTGCCGTAATATTGGGTGTCGTGCAAGCTATAGCCATACTACCAGGAATAAGCAGAAGCGGCAGCACAATAGCCACTGCGGTTATGCTGGGTATAGATAGAGAGAAAGCGGCTCGGTTTAGTTTCTTAATGGTATTGCCACTCATTTTTGGAGCAATGGCAAAGGAGTTTAAAGACTATCTTGACTTGAGTGAAGCGGGACAGTCATCTGCCCTACTTATGGATAGTACTGTGCTTATTGGTTTTGTTGCAGCACTATCTGCAGGTTACTTTGCCTGTAAATGGATGATTTCTATTGTAAAGAAAAGCAAGTTATCCTACTTTGCATACTACTGCTGGGCAGTAGGTGCAATCGGAATCGCATACTCGCTATTCTTTGCTTAATTGAGTGCCTCTTCAGGCATTAGCAAAAATGTGTGTATTTCTGCTCGTAGCATTTTGCTTGTACGGAGTTCTGTGAAGGTGAAATACCCACGCATGCTGCCATAATCTTCTGATACAGGACACCATGATTGGTATTCAAAACTTTCGCCAGGTTCTAGGGTAGGCTGTTGACCTATGACACCTTCTCCTTCTACTTCTCGTTCGCCAAACACTCCATCTGTGATATACCAGTGTCTACGAAGCAATTGTACGGTCTCATAACTATTGTTCGTTATGGTCACGCTATAGCTAAAAACGTGTCGTGCACCCCGTATCTCTTGGTCAGGCTGGTGTCTTGGGGAGGCGGTTACGGTTATTTTATCTGTTTGTTCCAAAACTAGGTGCAAGTTAAACACATCATTCGCATATATGTTGTATTGTTACTATCAGTATTTAACTTTGTTATCTATAATATATGAGCACGTCTTCTAACCTAATCAATAAAGCAGTTGAACAATTATCTAAATTCCCTGGAATAGGCCAGAAGAGTGCATTGCGTATGGCTTTGCACCTGCTCAAAAAAACGGAGGGAGACACCGTAGAACTAAGTCATGCACTCATTAATATGCGTACAGAGATAAAATTCTGTAAGCAGTGCTATAATATTAGTGATTCAGATATGTGCAACGTATGCAGCTCACCTAGCAAAGATGAGAGTTTGGTGTGTGTGGTTAAAGATTTTCAAGATGTTATTGCTATTGAGAATACGGGTCAGTACAACGGCCATTTTCACGTTTTGGGTGGTTTGATATCGCCTGTAGATGGCATAGGACCTAGTGATGTGAAAATTCCTGAGCTATTGCAACGTATAGAACACGGCACAATAAAAGAAGCAATCATAGCCTTGAGTTCTACGCTAGAAGGGGATACTACGGAATACTATATTGCGAAGAAACTTCGAGAACGAGGGGTAGGTGTGAGTACACTGAGCAAAGGGATATCTGTAGGGGGAGAATTAGAATACGCAGATGAGATGACGCTTGCAAGGTCTATTCGCAATAGAGTGAAACTTGAGAATTAAGGGACGCTAGGCACAATAAAACGGACGATATGTAGAGAAGACTAAACGGGCTACTATGCAGAAGTTCCTACTTCAATACGATTGATAGTTAACCTTACTTATCTGCCCTCACTGCATAGTAGCCCGCGGTTACAAAGAAATTTCTTAAAAACGGTATCCCTGACAGTATCCCAATTTGTTTACGCGGTTTTAGCCCAAACTTAGTTTCGTAGTTTGGATTGAAGAGCCACATTGTTTTCTTGAGTACAGAGTAGTTGTTATCCTTTAATATTCTATTCAATCGATCAATAGTGATACGCGTATCATAGATTTCGAGCATGCCATCTATTTTGGCTTCAGACTCCCCTATGAGCCTCAGTAGACCTTTGTAAATTCCTCTTGGTAGAATGTGAAAATACGGCAACTTAGAGAATAGCTTGTGTTTCAGCAGTTGTTGATGTCCTCCAAAAGGATTGTGCCATGGTGGGAAACCTATGAAATAGATTCCATCTGGTTTCATAAAATCGCGGCATCTAGCCATAAATAGTTCCTGGTTTGGAATGTGCTCTATTACATCTCTACTTATAATTATGTCAAATTCCTCTGGACTTACTGTATCGTATATGTCCTCAGCAATGAGTTCTAGCTTATCAAAATGTGGATGATCTGCAAAGAATTTCTTTCCGTTTTCTATTCTGCCTTCTGAGATATCTATGCCTACACATCTACATCCCATATCCAAAAATGGCTTGAGATTTCCTGCCTCACCACAACCTATCTCTAGTACGGTAGTCTCTGGTGTGAGGGTAATAAGGTCTGAGATGTAAGGAATGACATACTTGGCTGTCGTTAGACCTTGCTCATCAAAGTATCTTTTTCTATTGGAGTGCCTTTCTTGCATTATCCTTTATTATCCGGTTTTGGTGCGTCGTTATTGCCTTTTGGTTTACGGTTTGGATTAGGCTTGCGGTTTGGGTTAGGCTTCTTTCTAGGATTAGCCGTTCGGTCACCTTTGGGCTCATCTCCTGCTGGTTTATCTGTTCTCGGTTTGCCGCTCTTAGCATTTGGGTTGTTACGGTTCTTATTGCTTGCGTTGCTCCCACGATTGTTGCGGTTGCCCCCTTTAGATTTATTTCTATTTCCGCCACGTTTGTTCTTATCGTCCATACGTGTAAGGTCGGTATCCCCTAGTAAATCATCCTTGAATTCAAGTGTTTTGAAGGCTACCTCGGCACCTAGTGCTGTGTCACTCAATGTTGCTGGGGTCTTACCTACTTTATTGAGAGCAATTATCTCATTTACTCTGTCTACGTTTACGGGTATCCAGTCAAAACTTTTTTCGTAGCAGTACCAAGCAGTCCCTTTTAGGATATCTATTTTTCGAAGACTAGCTAAACCAGACTCTGTTTTTAGCTTTACCTTCTCATTAGGAAATTCTTTTAGCACTTCGTGGTATAGCTCAAGCTCGTAGTTTAGGCAGCATTTGAGTCTACCACATTGCCCACTTAGTTTCAGCATGTTGATACTCAAATTTTGTGTTTTTGGAGCACCCATACTCACAACCTTATAGTCTGTGAGCCAAGTACTACAGCAAAGTTCTCTACCGCATGATCCTATTCCTCCAAGCCTTGAAGCTTCTTCACGATAACTTACTTGTAGCATTTGTATTCTACTTTTGAAAGAAGAGGCATAACGACGTATCAATTCTCGAAAATCTACACGACCTTCTGCAGTGTAATAAAATGTTACTTTTTTGCCATCGCCTTGAAACTCGATGTCGCTTATTTTCATTTTTAAGCGAAGCTGAAGAGCTATAGTACGGGCCTCTTCAAGTGTTTTTTGTTCCAAACTCTTGAAGTGCTCATATTTGGTAATTTGCTCTTCTGTTGCTAGACTGCGTATGTTACGCATTTCACTGTTGTCTTCTTCTACACCATATTTTTTGAGATGTAGCTTTACCAGCTCGCCTGCAAGCGAAATTTCTCCTACATCATAGCCTATATCTGAGTCAACTATTACTTTTTGCCCTGTGAACAGTTCCAAGTGATTTACATTTCTATAAAACTGTTTTTTACTTCCTTTGAAACGTACTTCTACAATATTAAAAGGCTCGTAATCCTCTGGTAGGACTACATCTGTAAGCCAATTGTATACGTTCAATTTATTGCAACTGCCTGTAGAGCAGCTACCATTGTTGCCACATCCCGGGCTGTGGCTCCCATTATTATTACCGCAACTTCCGCATCCCATATCTATATCTTGCTAATCGTGTTTATCATTTTATGAAGGTAAATAAAGACTGCATACGTTTCTTATTGTACCATTTAGTACCCTATAGATACATCGGTCAAATATATCTTAAAAAAAGGAAAAGAATTAGAAATATAGCTCTTCGTAGTGTCTAATAAATCGAGTGCCCCATTTGATAGGAGTTTCGTTCAGTGATTTGGAGCGTAATCCGTTGGTAATGCTGAGTAGCGGGATGTTAATGCCTGCACCCATCAGTGCTACTGTGGTGCCTTGAATTCTGGGGTTTATTTCTACGAGTAATGGTATATTATCTTTACTATACTTTACTTGTATTCCTATAGGACCGTGTAGCTTGAGTGTAGCCAAAATAGCAGCACAATAGGCTATGACTTCTGGGTTATTTACTATTTCTCCTGCTACACTAATGCCTGCATTCATTTTGTCTCTTCTGCGTGGTATAATGAGCTGAGGTATGCCATTCTGTACCAAGCAATCTACGGTATACTCATCTCCTGGGAGGTGCTCAGATACGAGCAGTGGAGGGAATGATTCGCATAAAATATCGTCTAATTCTTCTTCAGAGATGTATGTGCTACTTGGTTTGTGATTAAACAGTAAGTCGTGCTTGTTTACACTGCTATCGACTATTCTAAAACCGCGACTACCATTTGCTTTGCAGGGTTTTACAATGAATCTCTTGTGGTCTTTTTTAAGCCCTTGTTTTATCTCCTTATACTCTGCATAAGTGTTTGCAATACCAAAGGCAGGAACAGGAATAGAATGCTGCGATAAGTGGGTATACAGTTTGCCTTTATCATTGGCAATATCGAGGTCTTTACTCTCGCTTACTATTAGGTGAATACCGGCTTGTTCAAACTGAGATCTTGCCTTACTGAGCGGTTCCAATTCTCTGGTTGTAATAGGTAATACCGCTTGTATATTGTGTTTTATGCATTTGGCTAGGAGTACTTCTACAAAATTGGGTGCTGTGCCTAGAGGTACGGTAAAATAACCGTCTGCTAGGAGTTTACCAGCCGTTTCTGACTGAGCGTCGCAAGCGTAAATAGTCAGCTCTGGAGCTTCTTTAGCAATAGATTTTAATATGCCAGGTGCTCCAGGAGCACCGCCACCAGTTACCAGTATGCGTTTTATAGTTTCCATCGCACTACTTCGAATACCTCTGCAAAAGGGGCATTTACTTGTATGCCTCTGCTTAGTGCTAGACCTTTTATAAAAGTAGGATTGCTATAAGGTCTATGGGCTTGAGACTTGTATTCTTTTAGTGCCTCTATCTTTTTGTCTACGTCTGCTTCTTGGAGCGTATTAAAACATGTGGTATTGAATACCAAGTTGTTCCAAGGCATTTCGTAGCTTAGTATGCTGAAAAACTTGAATGCTCGTAGCCCTTCTTCTGCGATGGTTTTATGATCTTGATGTATATCGTTGAGAGATGGCATTACGACTAAATCCGGCTTGATTTGTTCTCTGAGTCGTATGAGATCATCTAGGATTTCTTGCCTATGGTAGTTGAACGTTCGTACTTCGTAATCAAACAATAGTAGATTTTCAGGTACTATACCAAGTACCTTCGTTGCGGCTTTTACCTCAGTAATAAGTACATCTTCTGGAAACTCAGGAAGTACAGACTGTTTGCAAGCTGAGAAGGTAGCATAGTAGACAGTTTTGCCTTGTTGTACCCATTTGTGGATGCTTGCTCCGCAACCAAATTCTCCATCGTCTGTGTGTGGAGCAAGGATTAATATTTTCTGTATCTGATTGTCTATCATCTATTTACGTACAAAGTTGTATCTTAAATTTAGGCTAAGGTGAAATAAAGCTAGACGCCCATTTGCATTTCTTTTTATATGGTAAATGACTTCATTTATTTGTTCGTAGCTCTTTTCTATACACGAAGCATTTAGGGTTTTGCTAAATTTTTTGATAAAATCTTGCTGCTCTTGTTCCGCTTTTATTTGGTATCCGTCTACCGTTTTGTAGAGTAGGCTCTCACGCAATATGGATAGCCCATTGGTCAGAAATAATTGAGATTGCACCCTTCCTTGCTTCGTCATACTATCCGCAATTTCATACGATTTTATAAGATTGTTGGTATAGCATGCAACCATCCAATCTCTAAAAATACTGCCGTAGTTGTCCTCTACACTTTCTACGAGTTCATTTGCCTTGCGAAAATCACCTTCAGCGAGATAACCCAACTGTTCTGCTTTGGTGTTTTCTAGTTTGTACTTGTCTTTGAGGAAGTTGACCGTCTCCTCTTGGGTGTATCGCGGCACTTTTACGAGCTGTGTTCTGCTGGTAATGGTAGTAAGTAGCTCATCACTATCTTCTGCTACAAGTATGAAATATGTTTTCTGTGGTGGTTCTTCTATCAGTTTGAGTAAGACGTTACTTTCGTTTTTCAAATATTCTGGCATCCAAATTATCAGTGTTTTGGCTTCTCCCTCGTAGGGTTTTAGCGAAAGTTTAGAAATAATGCTTCTGGTCTCTTCTCTATAGATATTGGGCTGTTTATTCTCATCTTTGGCTATCACACTTACCCAGTCAGAAATATTAAAAAATGCTTTCTCCTTGTTAAAGGTTCGCCATTGCTCTATATAGTCTGTACTAATTGGCTTCTTGGTAGACGTTCCCGGGTTGGTTACAGGATAAGAATAGTGTACATCTGGATGTGTATGGCTGGATATTTTACGACAACTACTGCATTCTCCACAGGAGTCCGTCTCTTGCTTTTCTGAGCAGTATAGGTATTGAGTTAGAGCATAGGCAAGTTGTAGCTTACCGCTGCCTTGTGGCCCCAGAAATAACTGTGCATGCGGCAATTTGCCATTGTTTACACTTTGTAAAAGCTTCGTCTTAAGCTTGTCTAGGCCGGGTACATCTGCAAATCGCATAGAGTTAAGCTGCTTCTTTATGAGAAATGAATTGTGCTTTTATCCATACAAATAGAGATAAGCCTATCAAAAGGTAGATGATAGAACCAAAAGAGATGGCTAAGGTGCTACCGATGGCGTATGTATCAGGTTTGTATTCGAAAGTGATGTTGTGCTTGCCTGCGGGTACTTTGAGTCCACGCAACACGTAGTTTACTCGGTAGTGATCTACAGGCTTGTTATCTATGTAGGCTTTCCACCCTTTGTCATAGAATACTTCTGAGAATGCAACATTGCTTTCTTGGCTACTGTTGTAGGTGTATTCCAACTTTTCGGGATGGTACTTGTCAAAAGTGATACTAGCATTGCTGTCTATGGCTGTGTTCGTGGAGGTTAGCTCTTCAAACTCTTGCTCTACAATACCTTGTGATCGTGTGTCTAAAGTCCCTAACCTAAGTATAGCACTATCGGCGTTGGGTACTACTTGTATATCAGACAATATCCAAGCATTCCCAAGTGAATTGGTATTTTTCCCGTACTGTGGTTCTCCTCCTTGTTGTTGCTGGTTTGGGTAGATGAAGTACTTCATATTCAGCATATTGAAAATGGCATTGTTTTGAACCTTACCAGATCGAAGATCATCCATTAAATACCAATCCCAGAGGTCTTGAAATCTTCTCATTTTAGCAGCACTATAGCCTCCTATAGATTTGTGAAAATTAGCACATCTATTGCTGTTGAGCGTACTCTGAGTCAAATCTAATACTCTGTAGTAAGACTTATCTTGCTGTATAGCTAAGTCTGCTTGGTATGGGACAAAAGGTTGTTCTAGGGTTCTTACTTTCTTGAAATCTTTGTCATTTAGATAGCGTTTACCAACAAACCAAAGATCTGCGGTGATAAGTAACCCGATGAGTACTATGGCGTATTTCTTATCGAGTTTACTATTGGTAAGCAACCACAACACAATGAGTATTGCAATAATGAAGAAGAGACTGCGAAAACCGTCTTTTTTCATTGCTTCTATTCTAAGGTCACTTAGCTGATCTTTGAAACGATCTATGCTTGTTTGGTCTGGCTGCCCTCCTTGTCTTTTTATTACGTTTTTGGCATACTCTGTATCAGAGTCATATACTATTTGTCCTTGTTCATTTTCCTTAGGTGTACTATTGAAATCGTTGAACATAGTGCCCGTAAAAGTGAGGAGTAATACGAAGGCAACACCACTTACAGCCGCAATTCTGAGTTTTTTGAGTTCCTCTTTGGCTATGTTTGGATTGCAAAACAATTGTTCCAACCCGAGTATGGCCATCAAACCAACACTAAGTTGTAGGAGGACAAGCATCATACTGGGTGCCCTAAATTTATTGTACAAGGGGAAATGCTCGTACATAAAGGTGTTTATACCTACAAAGTTGTTGCCTCCCATAGACAATACAATAGTGAGTATCATGGTAGCAAGAAGCCACCATTTTTTCGGGCCTTTTACGAGTACTAGCCCAAGTAGCATTAGGATGAACATAGTAGCTCCAATGTACTTTGGTCCAGAGGTGCTTCCTATTTGTCCATAGTATAAGCCGAGCTTATCAGAGTCTCCACCACTATAGTTTGGGATAAAAGTAGCAATAATATCTGTCCAACCTGTGCTGTAAGAAAACACGTAGTCCTTGGTAAGGCCATTTTGCACATTGCCAGCTACTACCGCATCTTTGGTTATAGTAAGAGCACTAGCACCTCTAATAGAGTCTTCGGCATACTCATTTAGCAGCAGTAGGTTTAGGCTATTGGCACCTACAGCTATACCTGCACCCGCAACGGCCAGTATTGCAGCGAGGGCGTACTCTTTTATGCGATTTTCTTTGATATGTTTTACGAGCTGGAATACAAAAAATAACACAACCATAAAGCCGCCATAGTATGTGATTTGTACATGATTTACATAGATCTGTAATGCAAATCCAGCTGCCAGTAGCGTAAGACCAAAGAGGTATTTTTTTCTAAACAAGTATTGGCAACCTGCGATTACTAGCGGTAAGTAGCCAATTGCTGCTGCCTTAGTATTGTGTCCCACAGCTAATATGGTAAGGTTTTCTGTAGCAAAACCGATTCCAATAGCACCAATAAGTGCTAGCCACGTGCGTACCTCAAAAGATTTGAGCATGACAAATGCACAGAATATGTATAGGAAGATTTGGGCCCATATTCTTGGTTTTGAAGGAAATTTGAGGTGTTTTATTACCGTCTTAGAGCCTTGGTTTTGAATAGCATAAGAAGGCATCCCGGAAAAGATAGAATTTGTCCAAAGTATGTTCTCTCCTGATTTTCCGTATTCTTTAATTTCGCTTGCGGCACCTTTGTATTGAATGATATCGCTTTGCTTTGGTGCTTTACCTTTAAAATTGGCTGGCACAAAAAGAGCCGAAAGAATGAGGATCGAAACTAGAACAAATAGTTCGTTGCTGTACTTACTCAGAAGTGATTTAATTTGGTTCATAAAGCGTACCTCAAAAATAGGCTTACTTTGTGAAGTAACAAGCGGTATGCGTATCCAATTACTTTAGTAGACGAAGGAAGGTCTCTGCTTGCAGCGGGCGGCTGTATTTTTGTATTGCCTCGTTTGGAGGCAGGCATGCCACGTCATTTGTCCAGTTGTTATAGGTTGTCAAGAGGTAGTTGTATATGGCATTAGAATCGGTGTCAAATGACTCTCCTGAGCTTGTTTCTTTCAATACCTCAGCTACGAATCCATCTTTTTTTCCAATATAAATAATGGGCTTGCGTGCAGCAAGATACTCATAGACTTTAGCCGGAATTCCTCCTTCTTTTTTATCTTTATTCAACGGACCGCATACAAGCAGTAAGCTGGCCTTTTCTAAGAACTTGATACTTTCTTTGTGTGGTACGTAATTGTTAAATACGGTATGCTTATCTAAGTTTCTTCTGGCTAATTCTTCGTGAAGGATTGGGTAAACAGAGCCAACGAATTGGAGTGTAAATTGGGTTGTTTTAGTGTCTCTTAGTCGAGCAAGAGCATCCAAAAAAGGATTGATATTGTACTGTTCGCTTATAGTGCCGGTATACGTGATGATAAATTTCTTATTCTTTCCATAGTCGAAGTTCTCAAAATCTCTAGGGTCATACCCATTGGGTATTGAAGTGAATTTTGACTCGTCTATGTTGTCAGATTTTGCAGCAAAAAACGGAATATAGACTGGTGTAGCCGTGACGATATGATCTGCTCCTTCTACTACTTTTTTTTCTAATTTTGCATTTATTGTATGCGAAAAAGTACTGTGATTCAGCAATTCATAATAGTATATGTCTGTCCACATATCTCTAAAATCTGCAATCCAGTTTAGTTTAAACTCTTTTTTCAATTTGAGGCCAATCAACTGTACCGAATGAGGTGGACTTGAAGTGATGATATTTGTGATGCCGTGTTGTTTTATGATCTGCTTGGCTGCTTTGTAAGCAAATGGTTTCCAATACTTTCTTGGATCTGGGATGAATAGATTTGTCCGTAACGAAATAATCAATTGCTGCACCCAGTTTTTCTTGTCTACGTTTCCAAACCCTGCAGACGGGATGCTTTTCTTTCCAAAAAGTCGAGCATAAACACTTAAAGGCTCAAAGGATTTTGTTGGATGCAAAACGAGTTGGGGATGTATCTCTGTGGTAAGAGAAGGGTCTAATGTAGTGTAGCTCGCATATTGACCACTTGGTGTCAATACGTGGACTTCTACATTTTTTTCTGCCAAATAGCCGCTAAGTTTTAGCCATCTCTGTACGCCGGCTCCTCCGCTAGGTGGCCAGTAATAGGTGAGTATGAGTACTTTTTTTTGCACTGTGTTATGGCAAGGTTAAAGGATTTGCCTGAAAGTCTGCGAAATAAAGCCAATTCGCTTGTATACTTTTCGTAGGACATCAATTTTCCAGTTTGTCGTATAGTATCCTTTGCCAAGAAGTTTTGGTGTAAAAACAATCAGATCTTTAATGAAAACGATACTACCAACTACAAGTTGTTTGGTGCTATTCACTAGTTTATTCCCTGTTTGGTATTTTGCCATGTCCTCACCACGGCTCTTGTTTGATTTTAGGAACCAAGTTGCGTTCAGTTTATACGATGCAACAACGTGATGAATGATAAGGGAACTATCATAGACTCTTGGTATATTATTATTGATCATCCGTTCCTGCAGTTCAGACTCCTCTCCGTAACCTGTTTTGGTGCCAGACATACCGAGCTCCGTATTAAATGGGCCTATTCGGTCAAAAACCTCTTTATGAATACACATTATCCCTCCAGAGAGAAATTCGTCATGTGGTAAATTTCCTGTAGTTGTAAAGTTGTGAGCATTGCTGCCATACTCTTGTTTATACCACTTTGGCTCGCCGTAATGATACCAAGGGTAATATACTCCTCCAAACACTCTATTATTTGCTTCGCACTGTTTTAAGGCAATTTTAACAAGATTTTTATCTGATTTAGCATCGTCATCTATGTACATTATCCAGTTGCCATTGGCTTCTAAAATAGCTCGATTTCGGGCATACGACAAACCTGTATTCGCCTCAGATACGTACTTTATATTGGCGTATTGGCTTACCAGACTATTTACCTTGGCGGTGCCATTGTCTATTACCAAAAGTTCCACGCTATCATTAAGCTGAGGTATTAACGATTCTATACAGTGCTTTAATAGTTCTTCTCTATTGAAGGTGCATATGGCTATGGTGATACTTGGCTTCAATCTATGTTGAAATTAATGTTTCTATTTTTTTGATTATTGCATCTTCTTGTGTGTAATAATTTATTCCCTTCTCCAATAAATCGTCTACAAAAGAAACTCGTTTAGTAAGATTATAGAATATGCCAATTTTCCCCTTGTTTATTGCATCTATTACGGATAGACTATACTCGGAAATAAAGACATCCCCTCTTGCCCAATCCTCTTCCATTGTAGCGTCACTAACAGAAAGATTTGGATGATTAAGTTTCTGTATGAAATTATTAATTCTTGTTTTGCTTGAAACTCCTTCAGCTTTAATTCCGTCCATGGTTGGGTGAAGCCTAATAATAAATTCAGTGCTCACAAATTTTTGAGAAATTCTGACAAACGAATTAATCAGTATGTCTGTATCTGATCGACTTAATAATGCTGTCCAGTCGCCTGTGTGATTTATTGAAAGGATCACGGTACTTACGGAGCTATTTTTAATAGCAATAACATTTTTGAATAAATTATCTTTTTGAAGAAAGCTCGGTTTTGGCTCGAGTAATTCGATTCCGTTATTGCTAAAGAAAGTACGATCAGTATGATATTTTGGGACATATTTAACGCCTTTAAAAAGAAGGGCAAATAGATAAGGCGGGTAGTTTGACGGCCTGTAAGCATCTCCTATTATATGTATTTTATGTTTGGGTATAAGTGGGTGTGCGTTTAGTAGTTCGCCGCTTGTATGTAGTCCAACACATAATTTATTCTTGCTGCTTATGCTGCGAAAAAAAGGTATTCCTTTAGAGGTCTTGACAGCTTTAGTTGCAAGCTTAATCCTATAAAGTGACGGAAAATCCCAAGTGCTATTGTTGTATTGGATAGAATGAAAGGTCCTAGGTTTTAGAGCAAATCCAATAGCCTTGAGGTAATAAAATAATAGTCCAGTAAACCCAAAATTTAATATGTTCCTTATCTTGGAGATTACGATTTGTTTGATAGAATTAGAATCAATTATTTGTGCTTTGTCTTTCCAAAACAGATGGCTGATTCCTAAGTTATTGGGGTCGAATTTGTTGCAAAATACCGTGTACATGGCATTCGGGTATCCTATTTCAATGTTTTTAAAAATAAATTGATTTTTTTCTAGTAGCAGATTTCTTTTAAAGGTGTTGATATAGAGAGAGTGGTAGTCTAAGAAGTGCTTTGATCTGTCGTAGGCTTTAAAGTCAATGTCTAAGAGTTCTTCGGTTGAGTTGTAGTCGCCAAAATTTTTAAACTTGATAGGGGTTTTTATTCCTTTTCTAAGATGATTAATTTCATTTTGGAATAATGCGTGAGAAGTGACAAATAGCAGACTATTAAATTTACCTGTGACAGATTCAAGATACTCTATTATATCCTTGAATTCGGTATTAATATTGAAGATTACTACATGTGTCATAAGAGTATTACATCAATAATGAGTGCTTATCTAGCACAGAAATACGTGCATTTATTCTAGAGAGAAATGGGGTGTTGGATCCTTGTAGAAAGTCAATTATCTCAGAATCTTCGGATTTTAGTACCAGGTACAGGAGCTCTTCCGCATCTAGGTTTCTCTCTTTTCTTTTAATTAAATGGGAACTACATTCTTTGTCATTAATATTATCCTTGATATTCACCTGAACGTTACTCTTTTCAATACTAGAAAGAATGTCACTATTCAATAGATTGATAAAAAGTTTCTTTTTTACTTCCGAAAGACTATCAAATGAATGTTCAAGTCTTTTTATCTCTGTGATAAACCAATGAAGTCTGAAATTTCCTAACCAGGGAAGCAATGAGTTTTGAGGGTACGAGTAAAACGATTTTGTTTTGTTTATATCGTGGTTCGCAATAGCCTCACTCAGAAAAATGCGATTGAATTTTTGATTTGAATTCTTAACAAAAATAGCTTCACGTTCAACGCTATTCGGCAAGAATAAGGGGCTTTCGCCATCTCTCCATCCAAACACTGTCTTGTCAGCAAATAAAATTTTCGAATCGAAAATTTGCAATTGATCAAGGTAATAAGAGTCATAGTTTTCTGTGAAACTTATACAAGGAAGTTCACTATTTCGGATAGACTTCAACTTAAATAAACCGATTGGCAATTCAGCCTTAGTGTTTTCTTTGACGCGTTTTGGATGTATAAATGTGCCTTCACATTGATCTCTTTTTAAACTATAGATTTGACTATTTCTTAAGGCAAATTCAGGGGGTAAGTACCAGTTGATCGTATTCTTAAACAGTTTTTTTATGTAAGTCTTGCCAAGTTTATAGTTATGATTAAAAGTGTCGTCAGACCATAGAATAGATAAAGAGTGAATGAAAGGTCGTATTAGTAGTTCGAAGATTTGAGGATGTTGATTAATAAGCTGTATGCATTCAGGGTTTAATTCTTCAATTTCGGCTAGAGTACTACCAACAATCCCGAGTGTTATCTTGGAGTTTGTCTTTACGTACAAATTTAAAATTTGGTATAATTCTGACTCCGTTCTGCCATCTAAGGCCTTAAGCCATCTTTTCGTGCTAAGACATGATGCCTCAGCATTTAGATTTATAACGTCTACTAATGTTTGTTTACTAGACATTTTTCAAAGGCTGGGTTAATGTCAACGTACTCTTTAATGATTTCATCAAAACAAGGTATGCCATCTTGTATTCTATGAGCAAAGGTTTTCTTCTCAGGGTCTCCTGGTGCCATTACAGAATCTTCTCCAATAGAAGATTCTTGTCTAAGTCGATGGACCATATTAGTCAGATTTGAAATGAACAAATCTTTACTGTTGAATGAATTAATGTCAAAAGCCATAAAGAAGTGGCTTACTTGTCTTTGAGCTTCAGGAGGAGAGGTGAACATAGCCATCATATCTTTTGCCATTACACTTCCACTAAGCATTGCACACAGTATTTCTACCATCATACCTAGTCCAAAGCCTTTGTAACCCCCCGCGGGAGTAAGAGAGGCTGCTTCATGAGGATTTGTGACAGGATTTCCGTTACCATCAAAAGCCCAATGGGGCTCAAGAGGGTCATCTGCTCGGCGATAATTCTTTATCTTATTCCAAGAGACTAGAGATGTAGCCATATCCAAACATAGTGGTTCTTCCCCATCTAGCGGAGCACAAAAACAAATAGGGTTAGTGCCAAAGAAACTTTTTTTGCCGTTATGACTTTTAACAAGAGCATCAGCATTGGTGAATGACATTCCGATATATCCTTTTTTAGCAGCGTGCAGACCAAAAAAAGAACTAGCTCCGTAATGCGAAGAGTTAGTCACGGTACATGCACCAATTCCATTCTTTTCAGCCATTTCAATGCATTTATCCATAGCCACGATTCCACTGTGATGTCCAAGTGCGTGATCTGCATCCAATAGAGCAGTTGAACTCTTTGTTTGGTGAAACTTAAAGTCTGGATTTTTATTTAATCTACCACTTTGGAATGATCTGAAATAGTGCGGGAATAGATTAATACCATGAGAGTCAACTCCTCTTAGAGAGGTCTGCACCATAGATTCTGCTGCTAGTTTCGCAGACGCCTCATTTACCCCGATGGATATGTAAGTATTGTATATTTCTGCCTTTAGCAGAGAACCTTCAAATTTTGTCATAAGGTAATTTGAGTTGTATTATTGTTGTTAAGTTGTTGAGTCACCAAGTCGATAAATTGGGTGGATACCAAGCTGTTCTCAATCCCGGGTCTAATTTTATTTAGATATTCGACTGTGGTCTTGTTGTTTATTAAATCGTGAATGTCAGATACAAATGCATAAATGCTTTTGAAACCATATCCATTAAGATGTTGCGTGCCATCTGCTCCAGCTATCCATGATGAGAAGTAAGGATTAATACTCTGAGCTCCTCCATCACTAGTAACTTCCTGCACTCCTCTGTTTTTTTGGTCGCAATCTATGCGTCCTTCTGTGCCGATAGCAGATATGCGTTGGTCAGACATAGCGGTCGTATTATTGGAGTCTATCCAATTTAGGTTAAAGTGGACGTAAAAATCCTGTGTATCATTCTCCTTATCGCCCCAGATAGACGAAACATGAACTGAATCCCAAGTATCTATCCCCAAGGGAACTAATTTCTTCTTAGTTCCGTATACACTGAGTTTTTTAGGTGTTTTGCCCGTCATGAAGTGAATGAGGTCGACATAATGAACTCCGAGATATTGAAAAATATTAGTCTTAGCAGCCCAGTTTTTAAATTGAACACTAGGGATAACGATGCGTTGACTATAGTTGACATCAAAATATAAAAGCTCACCCAATCGGCTTTGCTCAATGCTATTTTTTAGATATAGGTTGCTCTCATCCCATCTTTTGTGAAATTCAACTGCACAGTATGTATCATTAGAGTTAGCAATGTTTTGTAACTCTAAGCCTTCTTTATAAGTTGGAGTGAGAGGCTTTACCATTAAGGTCGGGAGTTGATTTTCTAGGGTTAGCTTTCCAAATTCAAAATGTAAATGATCTGGCAATGAGTTTATACAAAAATCAAATTTCTCCGTTTTAATGAAATTTTCTAACCAGTTAGATTCTTTATCTTGAAGCCAGTCAAAACTTACAGATACATTGGTACCTAACAAACCATTGGTGTACGCTGCTGAGCTTAATGTGTGGTCCTTACTGCTTTGCGAGTATGAAATTATTTTAACCTCATTTATAGGCAAAGACTTGCTGCTCTGTAAGATAGAGCTTAAAATAGTGCCAGTTTTAGAGTGATCTTTACCCGTGACATACATGCCCGAACCTAGAATTAATACTTTCATAGTTTGTCTTTGAATACTTTTCTAACTATTTCTAAATCCAACGGAGTATCTACATCTATTACCTCTTCATCATCCATTATGTACGAAAGTATTTTGGAGCCTGTCATGCTGCCAAGTTCTTTTAGGGTGCTGTATCGGGTGACATCTATAACGCAATTGTAATAAAATAAATCGGGTAAGTCCTGTCTACGTAATAAGTATGGTTCAGGGTGCTTGTCTTTCATTAGTGGGTCGAGAAATCCATCTTCCATTATTTCGAACATTCTATATGGGTGTTGCCTAACAGGAGAAACAGACCTTACAGAATGAGCATCTTTATTTTTGATCAGAAGATTAATGGATTCATCCAGCCACTCAATCTTACGGTAAGGTGCTGTAGGTCTGAGGTGGACTACGATGTCTGCTTTGTAATTCTCTTCCTTGAGCAGGTAATCTACTGCGTGCTCATATACAGGATGATCCAGTACATGGTCTTCAGCCAAATCTGTTGGCCGTAAAAAAGGCACTTCTGCTCCAGCGTCTCTTGAGGCTTGTGCTATTTCTTCGGAGTCTGTAGAAACAATTACTTTGTCAATCAATTTCGATTGTAGAGCGTGTTTGATAGAGTAACATATAAGAGGTATCTTATTAATTTTCACTAGATTCTTCAGCGGGATGCCTTTGGAACCGCCGCGAGCGGGAATTATTGCTACTATATTCATTTATAAATGATAAGAATTGCGTTCTTGGATTAATTTTGAAACAAAAATAAATAATATGACAAGAAAGGAAGAGATTGACTGTCCTATTTGTGAACATAAAGATTACACTAAAATTGTTACTTCTGGAAGGGATTATTTCAGAACGTTATTAGGAGTTTGTAAAAAATGCGGTTTTGCATATCAAAATCCCAGATGGACAAAAGATTATCTCTTGAAATTCTATCAAAATTCTTACGATAAATATTACAGATCGTCTTTCTTAGACCAGCAGATGACAGTCGAAGAGTATGAAAGGTATAAGTGGGGTTTTAATTCACTTTACAATAGGATTGATCCTTTTGTCTCAAAGAAGGAAGGTTTGCAAATTCTGGATGTGGGAAGCGGCGAAGGGACAAACGTGAAGTATCTGGGGTCTAAGTATCCGGGGTCTAAATTATATGCTATTGAGCCGTCTCAGAAGGCTTTAGGTGCATTAAAGGAGAAGGAAATAGAAATTCTCACGAATGACGTAGATAGTAATTGGCATTTAGAAAACAAGTGGGAATTTGATATAATAACCTTACGACATGTTTTTGAACATTTACAATACCCAAATGAATTCTTGCAAAAAGTAAAATCTGTATTAAAGACGGACGGCTTGCTGTATATGGCAGTACCTGATGCATATAATTTGGCAAATCTTACATTCGGCAGAGATTTCTCTAGACTAGTTCATCACTACTATTTCACTAAAACATCTTTGACAAATATGCTTCATAAGAATGGATTAAAGGTCTTGACCATTAAAGAAGGGGATAGGCAGCATGATTCGGAGCTATTTGTTGTTGTAGGGCTTTCAGAAGAGAATGAATCTATTGAAATCTCTAAGGAAGAGCACGATAAACAGTTGGCGTATTTCAAACCATTTATGGAGAGAGACAAGAAATTAAAATACCAATTAATAGACTTCAAAGATTATGTAATGCGTAGGTTGTATCCGAGAAAGGTTAAAATTAAAAGGGCATTAGGTTTGAGTAAGTAATTTTTGTCAATAGTCTTTGCTGAGTATTGACTATCTGATTGAATTGTTGTTATCCAGATTTTAACATCTAATTTGTCTTAATTTTTTTGGTAAGAGGGAATAAAAATAGTGAGCTTCAAAAAAAAATTGCCTCAGAATTGATTCCGAAATTTGACTTACTTTCGCACTAAGAAAAATATGATATTATTAAATATTCTAAAGAAAATATATAGTCTCAAAGGGAGAGATGTGTCATTTCGACAAATGAAAAGAGAAGAGCACACTTATGCTCAATCAATAATATCACCGCAAGCAACTTATAGCCCTTGGTTAGACGATAAAGAGTTTTTATCATTTTATAATAAAGTGAAGGGTAATACACTAGTGGATATTTATAGGTGTTTTGAATTGTGGTCATTGGTTAAGCAAGTTTCTCCACTTAAAGGGGATTTTTTAGAGATTGGTGTTTGGAGAGGTGGGTCAGGATGTATAATTAGTAAAATGGCTAATCTTACTTCCCCAAAATCTAAAATATATCTCTGTGATACATTTGAAGGAATTGTAAAAGCCTCGGAAAAACATGACAATATGTATAGGGGTGGAGAGTTAGACAATACTTCTGATCAAATAGTGAAAGATTTAGTGTTGAGCCTCAATCTCAATAATACTGAGGTCAGAAAAGGAATGTTCCCAGATGACACATCCGCGGATTTAGTGAATAGTCAATTTAAATTCTGTCACATTGATGTAGATGTTTATGAAGGGGCTAAAGAAATAACCGAATGGGTATGGCCAAGGTTAGCAAAACACGGAATGATTATTTACGATGATTTTGGGTTTAAAAATACTCAAGGTGTCACAAAATACGTTTTGTCAATGATGAAAGAAACAGATAGGGTTGTTTTTCAAAATATTAATGGGCACGCAGTGGTAATAAAGTATTGAACCAACAGTATGTTAAGATATTCAAACCGACAGGTATGATCTTCTTATCATACTTTCTTACCAATTGGCAGCTTCTTTAGATGCCCTAATGGTACACTGGTGTAATGAAGATCAACTCTTTTTAGGATAAATGGGATTAATTGCACGTCAAAGTTTTAAAGCTGCCACGGTCACGTACTTAGGAGCGGTACTGGGATTAATTAATGCTATCTATATATATCCTAAGATGCTTTCCTTAGGGCAATTAGGTGAGATTCAGTATATCTTTAACACGGCTTCATTTTTAGGGCCTCTGCTACTATTAGGTTTAGGGACTGTTTTAGTAAAGTACTTTTCAAATTTCAGTCAAAATGAATCTAAAAAGCAGTTGTTTTATGGATTAGTCTTTGGAATCACATTATTTAATGTGCTATCATTTCTTGTTGTTATATTGCTTTTTCAAAATGAAGTCCTTCAATTTTTCAAGACGAATCATGGATTAAGCCTTGCGACGATTTATGCTGCCATATTAGTAAGTGCGATTCATCCATTCATTACACTTTCCATCGCTTACTCTAGTAATCATGGTCGTATTGCCATGCCAAGTCTGATGCAGAACCTTATTAAGGCAATTTTGCCAGTGCTTGTCGTTTTCTACCACTTTGATTTTTATTCGTTCACAACATTAATTAGATTATTAATTGTCTATTACACCTGTTTGTGCGGTTTGTATTTTCTCTATATCAGGAAATTGGATAGCTTCAAGCCTAGTTTTAGTCTGTCTGAGATCAGAACAAATTTGCCAATCAAAGAGATGTTTGGTTTTGCCATGTTCAGTTTATTAGCCAGTTTCGGAGCAATTCTTATGAATCAAATCGATATCCAAATGATAGCTCTACTTCTAGGTACATATGATACTGGATTATATAGTTGGAGTTTTTTCATAGCAAACTCATTGGCCATACCTCTTGGGCTATTGGCCTCAATTACAATGCCATTGATATCCAAATTCTGGAAGGCAAATGATATAGAGGAATTGAATAAGATTTACGGACAGTCATCCAGATCTCTGATTGTAATATCTGTTGGGCTTTTTACCTGTATAGTGGTTGGCTTGGATGATTTATTTGTGATAATGCCAAAAGGAGATGAATTTATTTTGGCCAAGTGGACCGTAATAATGCTTTGCATAGCCAAGATTATAGACATGGCAGCAGGCCTTAATAGCCAAATTCTTGCCATGTCTAAGAGCTATCGCTATTTATTGTTGTTTCTAGGTGCCTCGGCCATTTCTAATGTTGGGTTAAATGCATTGTTAATTCCAAACTATGGGATAGAGGGAAGTGCACTTGCAACAGTAGTGTCTATCTTTATTTATAATATATTGAAGTACCGTTTTCTTAAGAAAAAATTTAACTTGAGACCTATGGCATTTAAATCGCTGGTAGTTGTTCCAATAGCCGCAGTATTGTACATTATTGCTCGTTTTATACCACATTTCATATCAGGATTTCTAAATATTATCGCATTTTCGGGTAGTGTTTTCTTCATTTATTACTTCATTGCTTACAAGTTAAAGCTCGCTCCAGAACTCAACGGTTTTGTGAATAAGCAGTTGCGGAGACTAAATTTAAAACCATTTGATTAAAACTGGAGTCTAAGTTCTATTTATCGCCTCACATTTAGGGGATAAAAACAGATTTAGTTTTCGTGCTTGGTCTCATGATAGTATAACTAGGTGAGGGCTAGACTAGTATTAGTCTTGCCTACAAAAGCAAAACTGGTTTAAATAATGCTGCACTGATAGTAGCGATGCGTTGAGCAATGCTTCTTTGGCATTTTCTGCCCCTAAAAGAATTTTCTTTTTAGTCTTGGATTAACGAATATTGCAAGACAAAATGAATAATATTCTAGTAACAGGAGCCGCAGGGTTTATTGGGTTTCACTTAGTGAGCCTTTTATTGAGGGATTCCGAAAACAATATTGTTGCCTTAGATAACATAAATGACTATTACGACACCTCTTTGAAGCATAGTAGGTTACGTCAGTTAGGGGTGAAGTATGAGCACAATGTTTGGACTTCTTCAGTAAGTAATTTGAAATTTATTCATTCTGATTTATCTGAAAAAGATAGGTTGGCAAATCTGATACGTGAAAATAAAATAAATTACGTTGTACACTTAGCAGCCCAAGCTGGAGTTAGATATTCTCTCGAAAATCCAGATTCTTATGTGCAGAGCAACCTAGTAGAATTTGTGAATTTGTGTGAGTGTGTCAAAGAAGCTGACATTAAGCATTTTATTTTTGCTTCTAGTTCCTCGGTCTATGGTGTAAATAACGAAGTGCCTTATAGGGAAACAGATGATACGTCTAAGCCAATTAGTCTGTACGGAGCAAGTAAAAAAGCAAATGAAGTCATAGCTCACTCATACGCTCAATTGTACGGAGTTACTACAACAGCACTTCGCTTTTTTACAGTATATGGCGAATGGGGTCGGCCAGACATGGCCTACTTTAGTTTCTCTAATCTCATAACTCAAGGAATGCCCATCAATATTTTTAACAACGGTAAATTAAGTAGAGATTTTACCTATATATCAGATATAGTAAAGAGTATAAAATTATTACTTCAGAAGCGAGCAGTTGCTGAAGAGCAAAATCCCTTTGAGATTTTTAATATAGGGAACAGCTCTCCAGTACAATTAATGGATTTCATCGCTACACTAGAAGATGCATTAGGTCAAAAAGCGGAAAAAATATACAAGGAAATGCAGGATGGAGATGTCTATCATACATATGCTGATACGACTAAACTTCAAGACTATATTGGTTTCACTCCAGAAGTGCCGCTAAAAGAAGGTATTAAGAATTTTGCGGAATGGTACAAAAGTTATTATAACGTCTAATACTTTTTAATAAGTAATCCTTAGTAACCCTACAGATTAATTTACATTTGTCACCAAACTGAAGAATACAATGCTCAACATTATTTTATTTGGCCCTCCAGGGGCAGGAAAAGGTACGCAAAGCACGAAACTTATCGGGAAATACGGACTTACTCACCTGTCTACGGGTGATGTCTTTAGATACAACATAAAGAATCAAACCACACTTGGAGTTTTAGCCAAAAGCTTTATCGACAAGGGGGAGCTAGTCCCAGATGAGGTGACCAACAATATGGTAAAAGACTTTTTGGAGCGTAATGCAAACGAAAACGGCTTCATCTTTGACGGATACCCACGTACCATAGCTCAAGGGGAGAACCTAGAGAAGGTGCTTAGTGAGATGGGAACATCTGTAACTATGATGCTAGCACTAGAGGTAGAAGAAGATGAGCTCGTGAAACGATTGTTGGAGCGAGGCAAAACCAGCGGCAGAGTAGATGATCAAAATGAAGATACTATACGCAACCGCTTTAGAGTATACCAGAAAGAGACGTCTCCGCTAGCTGCGTTCTATTCAGAGCAAGGAAAGTATATGGGAGTGCACGGTATGGGTACTGTAGATGCCATATTTGATAGACTCTGTCACGCAATTGAGGCGAAATTGCCTTAGTTGCTTTTTTAGTATAAAACAAACCACAAAATAAGCAAATGAGTAATCAGAATTTCATAGACTACGTAAAAATTTGCGGTAAAAGTGGAAACGGTGGACCCGGTAGCCATAGTTATTTCAGAGACAATCTGAACGCCAAAGGTGGCCCAGATGGAGGCGATGGAGGTAAAGGCGGTTCTATCATACTGCGAGGCAACTCACAGTTATGGACGCTAATGCACCTCAAGTTTAAACGACACGTATACTGCGAACACGGTGCTCCAGGAAAGAAAAAACACCAAACGGGTAAGAGTGGCAAAAACCAAATAGTAGAAGTGCCGCTTGGTACAGTCATAAAAGACCCTGAGACGTTTGAGATTATTGGTGAAGTCACAGAAGAAGGACAAGAGTATATAATCTTAAAAGGAGGTAAAGGTGGACTTGGTAATGCCAATTTTAAGAGTGCTACCAACCAAACACCACGATATGCTCAACCCGGTCAACCCGGTAGAGAGCAGTGGTTTGTACTGGAGCTAAAAGTGCTTGCAGATGTTGGCCTTGTTGGTTTGCCAAATGCCGGTAAATCTACGCTACTTAGCGTTGTTTCGGCGGCTAAGCCAGAAATTGCAGATTACGCATTTACTACACTTACCCCAAACTTGGGTATCGTGAAATACCGTGACTACAAGTCATTTGTAATGGCAGATATTCCTGGTATCATAGAAGGGGCAAGTGATGGCAAAGGATTGGGACACAGATTTCTAAGACACATAGAGAGAAACGCTGCGTTGTTATTTATGATATCGGCAGACAGTGACGATATCAATGCAGAGTATAAGACACTACTCAACGAATTGCAAAAATTCAACGAAGAGCTAATGTATAAACAGCGAATACTGGCTATCACCAAAACAGATATGCTGGATGAAGAGCTAGAAGAGGCAATACGCCAAGATATAGAGGTAGATTGTGAAGTAGTGTTTATCTCCGCAGTGAGTGGCAAAGGAATACAAAACCTCAAAGACCAACTTTGGGCAATGATGCAGAGCTAAAACGACTATGAAGTTGGTCGACAAAATAGTGTTTGTCCTTCTTTTTGGATTGTTGCTTTTTGTTTCGGTCAATAGGCATTCTCGCCACCCACGATTTAATTATCATTCTCAGATTTATTCGGATAAGGCAGGATATCAAGTGTATTTGCCTGCTACCTTTTACTACGAGTGGAATGCGGCACAAATGCCTGTAGAAATTGATTCTTTAGTCGGTTCAGGATTCTCGTGCATAGACAATAAAATTCGTACAAAGTATCCTATAGGTGTAGCCGTAATGCAATTGCCGTTTTTTGCTGTAGCTGCGGCTATAGACTATGTGCAGGGAGAGCATGTGTATTTGGGCTTTACTGAAAATCAACATCTGGCACTCAATTGGTCTACCACGCTATACGGTACGCTAGCTTTGCTGCTTATTTTTCTCATAGCCGTACAACAATGGAACCTTATTCGAGGACAAGCACACTTGCTGGTGTTTTTGCTATTTGGGTGCAGTAATTTACTCTACTACCTCACTCGCGACGCAGGAATGGCTCATGCGTATTTGTTGTTTTGTTATTCCCTAATAATGTACTTGTATTATCGATTCTTGGCCACTAGGAGTTGGATGGTATTGGCAGGAGTAGTTGCTATATCACTGCTAGCTCTAAGTATACGGCACATTAATGGGTTGTTTTTTGCGGTTGCAGGCGTTTACTTCCTTTTAACCTATCGCAGTCGACTGAATGAAGTGGCTAGAAATACTTGGGCAAAAGGAGTTGGTATTGGGTCTATAATAGGGTGTCTTCCGTTCGTCTTACAACTGCTTTACAATCAATACGCTTTCGGTTCTTTTGGTGCTACAGGTTATGCCAACGAGTCTTTTTCCAATTGGGATAATATCAAGCTTCTAGAACTATGGTTTGCCCCCAATAATGGGGCATTACTCTATGCACCCATACTGATAATAGCCCTTTATGGTATTGCAAAATACTACAAACAGAATGGTCATTTGTTATGGTTTCTAGGGCTGTTTTTACTTATTAGTGTAGTGTATGGAGCGTGGTGGTCACCAACATTAGGTTGTGGTTTTGGACACAGAGGCTTTACTGAGTTTTTTGTATTTTTTAGTTTGCCTATGGCCTGGGTAATTAGGCATTGGACAGAAAAAGAACAGCGGGTAGCCTGGGCTATTGGGTTAGTGGTAGCTATCTTACTCTTTTCTGCCCAGTGGAGCTTTGATGGTTGCTGGTACGGAGACGGGCCGTGGGACTGGGCAGAGTTGGCCGTATTGATCACTAGTTAATCTAAATACAAAGGTGACAGCCACAGCGTAGTATCCGGGTTTAGAAAATTTCCTTCAACTCACTCAGATGCTTTATGGCTGTACAATCTTGGTGTGAGTATGCAGAGTCATCTTTTGTATACCAGTATGCTTTCCATCCACTGCCAATAGCACCTTTTACATCTGCTTCTAAATTATCGCCTACGTAGTGACTTGTTTTTTCGGTAGCCGCTGCGTTTTTTAGTGCGGTTTCAAAAACGAGAGGATGTGGTTTTTGCTTGCCTACTTCTTCAGATATGGTAAGTGTTTTGAAGTACTTGCCCAAGTCTGAGTTTTTCAACTTGCGGCGTTGTACTTCTGCAAAACCATTGGTGATGAGGTGTAAGTTGTATTTGCCATCTAAGTAGTCGAGCAGATCACGAGCACCATCTATGAGAATAGTTTTAGTAGGGCATATCTCAAGATATTTCTCCCAGATATTCATTGGTATATCTTCTTCGTCTACTTCCATCTCTCTAAACGTATCTACAAAACGCTTGCTGCGGAGAACTTCCTTGGTGACTTGATTCTTGCGATAAAGTTTCCACATTTCTGCGTTATTTTTTACGTAGATATCTAAGAAATCTTGCTCACTACGATGTGAAAGGTATCGTATTTGGTATATCTGATACAGTTCTCGAAGGGTCTCTTCTGCGTTGGCATCAAAATCCCACAAGGTGTGGTCTAGATCAAAGAATATATTGTTTGGCATGTATATTTGTCGTTTTATAATTTAGTCCCGAAACTTAGATCGCCGGCATCTCCCAACCCAGGTACGATGTACCCATTTTTATCTAGCTTTTCATCTATTACGCCTATCCAAAGATCGGCATTTGGAATCTTGGCGGTAACATAGTCTACCCCTTCCTGACTACCAATTACACTTATCAAGTATACTTTGCTCGGTGTTCCTTTGGCCATAAAAGCCTCATAAGTCTGCACGAGGCTTTGACCAGTAGCTAGCATAGGGTCGCAGATGAAGAGTATTCTATTATTGATATCTGGGGTTGCTACATACTCCAATACTATTTCAAAAGCCGTGTGGTCCTCATCTTTATGCTTTCTGTATGCAGAGATATAGGCTAAGTCTGCTTGATCAAACATATCATTGAGTCCTCGTTGTAGGGGGAGTCCTGCTCGTAGGATTGTAGCTATGATAGGCTGTTCTTTCATTTTTTTCACTTGAGCTATGCCCAGTGGTGTTGTTGTGAAGTGAATGTCAGAATCCATCTCCTTGCTTATTTCATAAGCGGCTATCTGCCCTATGCGTTCTATGTTTTTACGAAAACGAGCACGGTCCTGTTGTATGTCTTTGTCTCTTAGTTCATGAATAAATTCGTTTACCAGAGAAAATTCGTTGGAAAGTATGTGTACCACGCTTCGAAAATAACCCATTCAATCCTTAAATTTGAACTATGGATTTCAACAATACGTTCGTTAAGCAACTCATAGACCTAGCCATAGCAGAGGATATAGGTGACGGGGACCACAGCAGCCTCGGTTCTATACCCGCAGGTACCCAAGGTCAGGCTCGTTTATTGGTGAAAGACGATGGAATCCTATGCGGTATTTCTCTTGCTCGTCATATTCTGGAGCGTATAGATACAGATGTGATTTTTGACCAACTTGTAGAAGAAGGCACCGAAGTAAAGTTTGGAGACATAGCTTTTACCGTAAAGGGCAGTGTGCACAGTATTCTGCAAGCCGAACGGCTTATGCTCAATTTTATGCAACGTATGAGTGGCATAGCTACGGTTACCAATAGGTTAGTAGAAAAGATAGCGGGTACGAATGCAAAGTTGCTCGATACGCGAAAAACTACACCTGGGTTAAGAACCTTTGAAAAGTATGCTGTAAAGGTTGGTGGAGGTGTAAATCACCGTTTTGCTCTATGGGACATGGTCATGCTAAAGGATAATCATAACGACTACGCTGGGGGAATAACCGGAGGTGTTACACGTACCAAAGAATACCTAAAATCGAAAGACAAAGACCTGAAAATTGAAGTAGAAACAAGAGATCTGAATGAAGTACAGCAGGCATTAGATACTGGATTGGTAGATAGGATAATGTTTGACAATTTTAGTCCAGAGCTAATGATAGAAGGAGTGAAACTGGTAAACGGCCAATGCGAGACAGAAGCCAGTGGTGGCATCACAGGAGACACCATTCGCAGCTATGCAGAAACAGGCGTTGATTATATATCTGTAGGTGCGTTGACACATTCTGTGAAGAGCCTAGACTTGAGTTTGAAGGAGTTTTAAAGTAGTGCTGAGATTTGGAGATGGGAGTGTTAAGACCTGCTCTACCGAAGTTTTAAAGAAAGGTAAAAATAAGTGCAAAGCAATTTTACATCCACTTACAAGGAGCGGATATTTCAATACTATAACCGGTCAAACACGTCCTCTACAGACACTTCGTGCACACCGTCAAAGTTCACAAGGTCCATGTCTAGTTTGCTACTAGCTACAGCATTATAAAATTCTTGTACAGCCTCTTCAGTTCTGTACGGATCTCTGGTGCCAGAGAAGTATGTCATTTTTATGGGATCAAAAGTGGCTTTCTTAATGTTCAGATTTACGTCTGGGGGTACTAATCCGCTGCATATCAAAAACGTACTAGGCTTAATATTGCTCTCTGCGATCCATCGGAAAGCCGTTGCTACACCTTGGCTAAAGCCCAATATAACGATTTCATCCCATTCTTTTTTGGCAGTAAGTTCTGCGTGTATGGTATCTAAGTAGGCGATGTAGTTTGCTATATCCTGCTCTCTATTTTCTTTGGTCATCCAGCTAGCCCCTACTCTGCCTGATGTACCTTGTAGGTAAAAGTGATGTTGTCCTTCTGGTGCGACTACTGTGTAGCCTAGTTCTGTAGCGGGAACAAATTTTCGTATAAAGTACTTTGCCAGCTGCCCATAGCCGTGAAGTACATAAAGGAGTTTAGTACCATTGCCCTCTTTATAGTAGGAAGCTGTCTGATTAATATTGATTTCTTGTTTCAATGCTGGGACGAAAATAAAA
>TARA_B110000902_G_scaffold50330_1_pt1 | contig 28752 bp, 18 predicted proteins | sample TARA_B110000902 | Tara Oceans TARA_B110000902 (sample SAMEA4398009) | marine metagenome | biome: Polar Biome; feature: [SRF] surface water layer (ENVO:00010504); material: water (ENVO:00002006), including particulate matter (ENVO:01000060) such as... | depth 5 m | reverse complement strand
CAAACCTCGAAGTCCAAATGAAATACCTTTTTAAATCGAAACGTCTCAGTTTTAGAAACTGGATTGAAGAAGACGAACCAAAGAGGCTGCGATCAGAGCTGATCCAGTCTTGATGAAGTATTTTCCTTCTGGCGCTATTCCAGATCAAACAATTGATTTTTTTAAAAGAATGTAATCCATGTAAGCGTAAAAATGCTTTTGTTATTTTGCAGTTGAGGAGTTGGAAACTGGACGTTTTATCGATTTTGCACCTTATATGGATATTGGATATAAAGTTTTTGAACAAGGGCTATGCAACAGAAGGCGCCAAAGCTTGTTTGAATTATGCTTTTTATACAATTCATCCCCCAGAAGTGTTATCGATAGTGATTGCAGTGAATAAACCTTCGTTGAATGTGACGAAGAAAATTGGAATGGTTAAATACTTGGATTTCGTTCATCCAAAACACAAAGAATACGAACGTTTAAAAAACTTTGTTTGCTGTCGAATTGAGAACAAATCTTAAACTAATACACAAAGTTTAATAATCATAAATGTATTCCTAACTTTACAGCTCTAATCAAATTGAATTGATGAAATATTACAACGACATACTCGAAACAATTGGAAATACACCTCTTGTTAAATTGAACCGCGTTACCGAAGATATTAAAGCATTGGTTTTAGCGAAAGTTGAAACAACGAATCCAGGAAACTCTGTAAAGGATAGAATGGCGATGCAAATGATTGATGATGCTGAAGCTGACGGAAGATTGCAGCCCGGTGGAGTAATTATCGAAGGGACTTCAGGAAATACCGGAATGGGATTGGCTCTTGTTGCTGTAATTCGTGGATACAAATTGATTTGTGTTTTGAGCGATAAACAGAGTAAAGAGAAAATGGATATTCTTAGAGCTGTTGGCGCTGAAGTATACGTTTGTCCAACGAATGTTGCGCCAGATGATCCAAGGTCTTATTATTCAGTGTCGAAAAGATTGGCTTCTGAAACTCCAAATTCATGGTATGTAAACCAATATGATAACCCATCGAATGCGAAAGCACATTACTTAAGTACTGGACCTGAAATTTGGGAGCAAACAGAAGGAAAGATTACGCATTTCGTTGTTGGAGTTGGAACCGGAGGGACAATTTCAGGAGCTGGAAAATATTTGAAAGAGAAAAACCCGAACATCAAATTATGGGGGATTGACACTTATGGTTCAGTATTCAAAAAATACCACGAGACTGGAATTTTTGACGATAATGAAATTTATCCTTACATCACTGAAGGAATTGGTGAAGATATTTTACCAAAGAATGTTGATTTTGATATTATTGACAAATTCGTGAAGGTAACGGATAAAGACGCTGCTGTTTGGCAACGTAAATTGGCCAAAGAAGAAGGGATCTTTGTTGGCAATTCTGCAGGTTCAGCGATCAAAGGATTGTTGCAATTAAAAGATGAGTTGACTGAAGACGACGTTGTCGTTGTATTGTTCCACGATCATGGTTCTAGATATGTTGGAAAAATGTTCAACGATGATTGGATGCGTGATAGAGGATTCTTGGACGATGAAATTACAACTGCTGGAGATCTTGTTGCAAAACACAAAGATTGGCCTTTGGTAACTTCGTTTGGAGAAGAGCTTGTTTCTCATGCGATTGAAAGAATGCGTGAATTCTCAATTTCTCAAATTCCAGTAATGATGGATGGAAAAATCGTTGGTTCTTTGGATGATTCTAAAGTATATCAATCGTTGATTGAGAAGCCAGAGTTAAGAGATGCACCGATTTCATCAATTATGCAAGCTCCGTTTCCAATTGTTAAGGAAGAGGCGACGATTGAGGAGCTTTCGAAATTGATAAATAAAGATGTGGCTGCTGTTTTAGTTGAATTGAAAGACGGAAAGCATCATATCGTTACACGTCACGATTTAATCGCGGCAATTGCCTAGATGATCACAATTAAAGATCAAATGAATTTTACAATCCGACTGGGGGCTTCTCCAAATCGGATTGTTTCGTTAGTCCCTTCTCAGACGCAATTGTTGCACCATCTCGAACTCGAAGAGGAGGTCGTTGGGATTACCAAATTTTGTATTCAACCTGATGGTTGGTTTCGTTCAAAAACGAGAGTAGGAGGAACGAAGTCGATCGATATTGAAAAAGTAAAGGCACTTAAACCCGATTTGATCATTGGTAACAAAGAAGAGAATTCAATTGAAGATATCGAAGCATTAAAAGGAATCGCGCCTGTTTGGATGAGTGATATTTACACACTTGATGATTCGCTGGAAATGATCCGTTCGATTTCAGCAGTTACCGATAAACATGAGATTGGAAACAATCTAATTGGTAGAATAACGAATGCATTTAATGATTTAGAGCACTATTTAGTTGGTCTTGAAATGAGAGGAAAGACGGCTTTGTATTACATCTGGAAAGAACCGTACATGGTATCTGGAAAAAGTACATTTGTGGATGACATGCTTTCAAAATGTGGATTGAAAAATGCTACAAGCATTGAACGCTACCCTGAAATTGATGCTGCCGATTACCAGCCTGATTTTGTGTTTCTAAGCTCTGAACCTTTCCCATTTAAAGAAGAACATATTGCTGATTTTCAATTGGAATTTCCGAATTCAAAAATTGTTCTCGTTGATGGTGAAATGTTCTCTTGGTATGGGTCCAAGCTGGAAGTGGCGCCCTCGTATTTCAAAAAATTGATCGAATCAATTGGATTCAATCATGAACATTAAAATAGAGTTCAAAGGATATTTCCCTTTATTAAATTTAATGGAAGCACGAACCTTTGAAATTCTATTTTTAGGCGTTCCAATCGAAATGTCTAGCGTTTCAATTTTACCAAGAAACTCGCGACTACTTGTGAAGTAGGGTATCATCTCAAACAGACTTTTCATCATTCCCGACCCTTCAACTTTAGCAAAACAAGCGGGGTTTCCATACATTCGGAAGGAAGTTTTGTTATCGTGTTTGATGTAGCTCACGCTTTTGGAAGTTCCAATATAAACGGTTTTATTATCTACTTGTTCGTAATAGAATTTGAGTCCGCTGTACGAAATGCACGATTCGTTAATTCGTTTTGAATCTTCTTTCGATAAGAGACTATCAATGGCTAATTCTATATTAAAATTGCCTTCAAACGTCACGAGCGCATCAAACTTTGGCGCAGGAAATAGAACCGGGTCAGCAATAAGTTCCAACTCATGGTAGTTGACCGAAAGCCCACTTATTTTTCCTTCGGGGATGTTTAAGTTCTTGAAAAGTGAAGCCAGACTATCATTTACAATTCCACTGACCTGGTCCATGCTTAAATGGATTCCATGTGGCTTGATGTCTTTTGATATTTCACTTTTAGATTTTAGATTGTAAGCCAACTCTCCATCAATGATTAACTCAGTGTCGGTGATAATAAATGAAAGCGATGCATCGTGGGGCATTTTTACTTTTCTGACAAATCCCTTCTTTGACCAGCTTTGGGCCATAATGTTATCGCCAGGTGTCTCAAAAACACTAAAGTCAAAAGTACTTTTCTTGGACAGAATTTTATCGGCTTTGTTCTTTAGCGCTTTAACTGAAAGTCTATTATTTTCCTCTTTGATAATTTCGAAATAAACGAGTCCTACATTGCCATTTATAGCAATAGCTCGATTGTCACCAAACAATAATGGCGCGTTTTTTTTGAATGTTTTTGGGCGATTAAGATTGAATAAAACCCCTACCAGATTATGATCGTTTTTTTTGAATGTTTTTGGGAGAATAAGGTTGAGTAAAACCCCAACCAAATCATGAGTGTTTTTTGATTGACTGAAAATTATAATATCCGAATTGATTGCAATTCCCAAACCTTTTATAGTGCTTTCTCCTTCCATTTCATCTTGAAGAAGTCGTTCGATAAGATTAATTATTTCTTCGTCTTCATGCAGGATAATAGAAGAGGCGGACGTGTTCAACAATTTTCTACCATCTATTCTCACAACGAAATTAGCATCCTTTGGAATGTATTCTTGATTTTCATTCGCGTGCTCCTGAAAAACTATTGAAATTAATGAATAGCAGATCCAAACCATCAGGATTAAGAATAGCGTGGCAAGGAATTTTGTTATTGCACGAGTTGTTTGCACGGGATAAAAATAATCTAATTGTTTTAAGTTGACCTACATCGCTCGTTGCTTTTTATTTACATTTGTGGTATGCGAAAATTGCCAAGCTTTATTCTTCGACTTTTTGGTTGGAAAATTGATCAGCACACTCCCGCAGGTGTAGCGAAATGTGTTGTTGTCATGGGGCCTCATACATCTAACTGGGATTTTATTATTGGAAAAATGTCCTTTATGAGATTTGGTATAAAAGGAAGGTACCTGATTAAAAAAGAAGCATTTAAATTTCCATTTGGTTGGTTGTTGAAAAGAATGGGTGGAATTCCTGTTGATCGAAGCAAGAACAATAATATCACAGATCAAGCCGTGCAATTGTTTAAGCGTAATGATTCTCTATACCTCGTTTTCACACCTGAAGGAACAAGGGATTACAGTCCAGACTGGAAAAAGGGATTCTATTATATTGCTCAAAAAGCAAATGTTCCCATCTATATCGGTTACATGGATTACAAAAAGAAAATTGGTGGATTTCACAGTGTTTTTGAGCCAACCGGCGATGTAGATAAAGACATTTTGTATATCAAAGGAATACTTTCTCAATTCCAAGGGAGATACCCAGAGAAAGGGATTCGTGTGGAGGATTAGTCTTTTCCTTCAATTTTACCTGTTGCTTTATTGAATCCATAAGGGCAATGCTTGCAACCACTTTTACAGCAATGACCTCGTTTTCTGTGGTATTTTTCCGTGAAGACAATAAAGCCTTCCGGACTTAAATAATAATCCTCAGGATTTAAATTTCCGCGTTTAGAAAAACCAGACATATCATCACTCATGCTGCAAATTTAATTCATAATTAGATTAGTTTTGTGTTCTATCATGATTGATTTAGAAAAATCCGTAACACAGCAAATTGAATCCACTTTTCTTCAAGAAAGAGGGATCGAGCTTTTTATTAAACGAGACGACCTTTTACATCCTGAAATTTCAGGAAATAAATGGAGGAAGTTAAAATTCAATTTGGACAAATGTGTTCATCAAAAGAATTCTGGCATCTTGACTTTTGGTGGCGCTTATTCAAATCATTTAGTTGCTGCGGCCTCAGCTTGTGCATCTGTCGGCTTGAAAAGTATTGGTATCGTTAGAGGTGAGGAATTGAATTCCAAGAGTAATGGCACCTTGGCGAGATGCGAAGAGTATGGAATGGAGCTTCAATTCATTTCACGCGAAGAATACAGCTTAAGAAACGAACGGTATTACCACGAAGAATTATTACTCGAGAGTTCAAATTTCCTCGTTGTTCCGGAAGGTGGTGCAAATTATTTAGGAATGATCGGATGTCAAGAACTGATCTCTGAAATTGACGTGGACTTTGATTCAATATTTGTTGCTCAAGGAACTACAACAACGAGTTGTGGGTTGGCTTTGGGATTGGACGAAGATCAAAAAATGTATGTCGTTCCTGCATTGAAAGGCTTTAATTCATTTGAAGAGATGAACGCGCTTCTTAATAAAGCCGCCTTGTCTCAAGAAGCCATCGATCAAATCGAAAACCAAATTGTAGTTTGTGACCAATATCATTTTGGAGGCTACGGAAAGTGCACTCAAGAACTGCTCGAATTTGTCCACGATTTTCACACCAATCACACGATCAAGCTAGATCCTGTTTACACCGGAAAAGCGATGTATGCCCTAATGGATCTTGCAAAATCAGGAACGTTGGACAATCAAAAAATTATCTTCATCCATTCCGGAGGTATTCAAGGATCACAAAGCATTATTGATAAAACAGGATTTAATTTTTATTCCTAAAAATTTCAATAACTCGAATCGCTTCTCTTTTGGGCTTAGCGGCTACCTTTTTGATTAATCATTCATCGAACAATCCAATAATCGAATAATCAAATGATCTAACCATCAAATGATCGAGCTATCGAACAATCAACTCCACCGCTTCCTTCACGTCATGCACTCTCAAAATCTTCGCGCCTTTAAGCAAAGCGATTTTATTCAGAGCAATTGTTCCTTCAAGTGATTCTTCAGGAGTAATACCCAGTTTTTTGTAAATCATCGACTTACGAGAAAGCCCTGCGAGAATTGGCCGTTCCAAAAAACGAAAATGTTCGAGGCAATCCAAAAGCTCATAATTTTGATCAATTGTCTTGCTGAATCCAAAGCCAGGATCTAGAATAATATCCTTCACACCTTTCGATTCTAAAATTTTTATTTTTTTAGAGAAGTACTTCGAGATGTCTCCAAATAGATTGTTGTACTCCACATTTTCCTGCATATTCTGCGGCGTTCCTTGGATATGCATTAGAATGTATGGAATTCCGTAATATCCAGCTACATCAGCGATTTTCGGATCAATTCCAAACCCACTAATGTCATTGATCATTTGTGCACCTTCTTCAATTGCGGTCTTTGCGACCTCAGAACGAAAGGTATCGATCGAGATAATGGCATCTGGAAACTCCTTTGAAATAGCGTTAATGGCCGGTTGAATTCTAGCTATTTCATCCTCTATTGAAATGTCTGTTGCGCCCGGGCGAGAGGAGTAACCACCGATATCCAAAATACTAGCTCCATTGTTTAACATATCATTAACGCGCGTTAAAATTTCGTTAACGGATTCGGAGCGACTCCCACTGTAGAAGGAATCAGGTGTCACATTGACAATCCCCATCACGAGCGGTGTTGATAAATCGATCAACTTATCGCCTGCAATAATGCTGTAATTACTAGGAAAAATTGTATCTTCAACGTCTGAATTTTGCATAGTTAAATCAATGAGTAATACCAACACAGAGTACACAAATGTAATGAATGTTTGCAGAGATATTTTCTCTAAGAAGACAAAGGATTATGGAACTGCATGGAGAATCTTGCGGCCGAGTTCTTTGACGGACCAATTGTTTATTAAAGCACAGCGAATTAGAACTGTTCAAGTGACTGGAGAAAATAAAGTTGGTGAAAATATTGAGGATGAGTTTGTCGCTATTGTCAATTACTGCTTAATGGCAATAATCCAATTGCGCGAAACAGATTTATCGGAAATGGAATTGTCTGCATCTTTGGCGATCGAATTGTATGATAAATACGCAATCGAAGCGACGGAATTAATGAAGAAAAAAAATCATGATTACGGAGAGGCTTGGAGAGATATGAGGGTGAGTTCACTCACGGATTTAATTCTTCAAAAGATTTTCAGAGTGAAACAAATTGAAGATAATGGTGGCGCAACCTTAATTAGTGAGGGTGTTGATGCCAATTATTTTGATATGCTGAATTATTCAGTATTTGCATTGATTCACATGCAAGTAGGACAAAAAGTATAGGTTATGAAAGAGAAAATTACGCTCGTGGGGAGATCAATGGTCTTCAATATCGTTTTTATTGCTTTAAATTTAGTCGGACTGACATTCCTCGTTGCAGGCTATCACGATAGCGCTGTCAACCACTCAACTTTATACAAAGTGATCGGATGGCTCTTAATGCTTCTCAGTATTGGAGGTCTTGTTTTGTTTAAAGGGAAGTTAATGATGTCAGGTGTTTCACGAGTTTTAGTCGGTGGGCTTTTCATCGTTTCTGGATTGGTGAAAGCAAATGACCCTATCGGTTTTTCGTACAAGCTTGAAGAGTATTTTGAAGACGGAGCACTTGCATATAGAATCAAAGAATTGTTCGAAGCACCGGGCTTTTCAATGGAATACTTTATCGAATGGGCACTTTTCTTAAGTGTTCTTGTCTGTATTTTTGAGATCGTCCTCGGAGTGCTTATCATCATTGGTGGTAAGGTTAAGCTCGTGTCCTACTTGATGGTCATCATGATTGTTTTCTTTACATTCTTGACTTGGCATACATCTACATGTGATCCTGAGGTTCGATTCTTGGACCATGATACATACATTATGTCTGACCCAGGAGATGCCGCCTCGGCCAATATGAAGATCGAAGATGCCAATACACATCGTCTCAATACAAAAGCCGACAAAGCTACTGCCAAAAAAGAAGGGAAGAATTATCAAAAGCTTATTTGGGTTGTTTCTAAATCAAAAGAAGAAGTCGTTATAGCCGAAATGAAAACACCGCAGTGCGTCGCCGATTGTGGTTGCTTTGGTGATGCAATGAAAGGTTCTGTAGGACGATCATTGACACCGAAAGAGTCGCTTTGGAAAGATTTGGTTCTGCTGTATTTAGTGATTTGGATTTTCGTTGCACAATGGATTATTAAGCCAAATACGCGAAAGCAAAACGTTGTCATGATATCATCATCTATGGTGGTTGTGTTATTCTTTTCATGGATCTTTGGGTGGAGTTTCCCAATTTACTTCTCACTCATAGCTGTTATTGGTTCACTCTGGGTATTGAGAGTTGGTAGTAAATGGTTTGATGCAATTGTGTCAATTTTAATCACTTTATTCTTCTATTGGTTGAGTGAATGGACCTTATTTGTTCTCTTCGCTTTCTTAGCTGTTTTTGTAGTCGTTTGGGTTATTCGAAACTTGGGAGGACAGGTTACAAAGTACTACAGTGTGGCGTTAGCGTTAACCTTACTTTGTATTTTTATGGTGACGTATGTTCTAATGTACAATCCAATCAAGGATTACAGACCGTACGCAGTTGGATCTGATTTGCATGAAAAAATGAATGATGGGGTAATAGGAGAATACGAATACTTCTACTTTTTAACCAATTTAAAAACAGGCAAGAAGAAACGAGTTTCAATGAGTAAAATAACGCAAGATCAGTGGGATCATCCTGAGCTTTGGAAGGCTGATTTTGACAAAACAGATTGTGTTGTTGAACCAGTGAATGCTTCTATTATGGATTTCCGACCAAGTATTAATATCGCTGATTTAATGAAAGCTGAAATGAACTTAGAAATGATTCAAACTTTCATTGATACGAATTCGATGCAGATGATTCGAATTAGAGATAATTACGACAGTGCAACGTATGATTTGACTTTTGAGGAATACAATCTTGACGAATATCCACCAGCTGATTATCCAGTTTTAGATACACTTTCGAGTTATCCAGAAGATATTTCGGATATCGATGCAATGGATGCGATTATTAACTCTAAGCGCATCGTGATGATTATTTCTAAAAGTTTGGATGCAGGAGATTGGTCGAACCTCGATAAACTCAAAAAATTACAAGCAGCTTGTAAGAAAAAAGGAGTGCCGTTTATTATGATTTGTAATGCAAGTCGAGTGGACATTAGTAGATTCAGAAAGAAGAACAAGTTTAATATTGCAACTTTCTCGATGGATGAAATTGAATTAAAAATCATTTCAAGGTCAAATCCATCAGTAATAGTATTGGAAAAAGGAGTTGTGAAAGCTAAGTATGCTTTCAGATCAACTCCATCTGTAGAATCATTCAAATCAAACCACTTGAAATAATGGCGCAAAAAATAGTTGCAGGAAATTGGAAAATGAACCTTGAGTTAAATGAAGCAAAGGATCTCATAAAAGGAATCAAAAATTATCAAGACGACGTTAGAGTCATTGTTTTCCCATCTTCCGTTTTTATCAACGTGGTTGCTGAAGGAAAAAATGACAATGTCGAAGTTGGAACGCAGAACTTCCACACAGAACCTAAAGGAGCTTTCACAGGTGAATTGTCTATCAGTCAATTACGAAGTGCCGGCGCAACTGTTGGCTTGATTGGTCACAGCGAAAGAAGGGCGTTTTTCAGTGAAGGAAACGAACTTATAAAAATGAAAGTGAATGCGGCCATAACAAACAATTTTGATTTTATCTTTTGTTGTGGTGAACCATTGATGATTCGCGAAGCAGGAAAAGAATTGGAGTTCATTAAAATGCAATTGGAAGAAAGTCTATTTCATTTAACAAAAGAACAAATGATGGGCAAGGTCATTGCTTACGAGCCAGTTTGGGCTATAGGAAGTGGAATGACAGCATCTTCTGATCAGGCCGAAAGCATGCATAGAGCAATTCGCACTTGGATTCATGAACGTTATGATGATGAAACAGCGCAAAATGTTTCAATTCTTTACGGCGGAAGTTGCAACCAAGACAATGCAAAAGTGTTATTTTCTTGTCCGAACGTTGACGGTGGACTAATAGGTGGAGCTTCGTTGATAGTAGAAGCGTTCTGCACCATTATTGATTCGTACTAATGGATACATTAGAATTAAAAATAAACATATCACCCAAGAATCCTTGGAGTGATATTCTGGTAGCCGAACTTTCTGAGTTGGGCTTTGATAGTTTTTTAGATACTGAGGAAGGTTTATTGGCCTACGCTCCGGCAGAAATAAGCTTGGAAGACGTACTTTCTAAAACATCAATTGCAGGAGAAAATGAAGGAACATTTTCAACTTCTCATCAAATAATTCCACATCAGAATTGGAATGCAAAATGGGAATCAGATTTTCATCCTGTCTTCGTTGAAGAATACGCAACTATCTTAGCTCCATTTCACGATAAGAAGGTGGCGAAAGGAATGAAAGTTGTGATCCAGCCGCAAATGTCGTTCGGTACTGGACATCATCAAACGACTTGGATGATGACAAAAGCACTTTTTGAATTGGACTTGGTTCCTGAAGAAGTATTAGACATGGGAACAGGAACAGGCGTTCTCGCAATTGTCGCGGAGAACCTTGGAGCGAAGCGAATCCTTGCTATTGATATAGAATCATGGTCTGCTGAGAACGCTGAATTGAATGCAAATTCAAATGGCAGTCAAAATATTGAGGTAAAGTGCGGTGATATCGACCTAGTGGGAGATGAACAATTTGGATTGATAATTGCAAACATCAACAAGAATATTTTGAAAGCACATATGAGTGATTATGCAAAGTCTTTAAATCCGAATGGAACTCTTCTCCTCAGCGGTTTCTTTGATTCGGATGTTGAAGAAATGACGGCATTTGCCGAACAATTTGGATTGAAGCAAACGGAAGTCTTTGGAAAAGACGAGTGGGCTGCAATTCAATTGAGTAAATAAACTAAAGACAAAAAACTATGTGGACTAGAAGCCTTTTTGCAGGTCTTGTCGTGTTGTTATCTTTCACGGTTATAGGGCAAACGTATTCAAATGATAGAGAAAAGTTTGTAAAAGAGTTTCAAAAACAACTTAGTGAATATGGAAAAGGCGAATCAAAGGCCTTTGCTAGGAATTTGTTGCCGGCAATGTTATTGGAGTCTAGCGATATGCCTGACAAATACTTCAATAAGATGGTCGAAATATGTAATATTTTAGTTGAAAAAAGATTTAAGCCGTATCCAGAAATTTACCATTACATCTATTCTGTTTATTCATTTGTAGAGAAAAAGCAATCAACAGATAGTTATGATGCATGGCACGAAAGTATTGATAAGTTAGCTGTCTATAAGATTAAGAAAAAATTTACTGGCTTTATTGAGTTCTCGGCGGGCTTCTTTTCAGAAAGTAGAATCGCATCTTCTTCTGATTTTGATTGGTACTATACTGGTGGGAATTACAATTTTGAATTCAAGAAAAATGCAGTAATTAATTTTTCTGGAGGGGATTTAACCTGTCGCGTTTCTAATTCGAAAGCAGGAAAGAAAGCTGAAATTCTCGACAGCATTCACATAATGAATACAAAAGGAGTTTACGATCCTGTCCTTCAAAAATGGAAAGGTTCTGAAGGAAAAATTACATGGGCAAGAGTAGGTTTGTCCGCTGAGACAACCTTTGCTGAATTGAGTTACTTTGACCTTTCAATGACAAAGTCTGCAATTAGAATTGATACGGTTTTATTAACTACACCCTATTTTGATGCCCCTATTAAAGGTCGATTGATGGACCGAGCTTTTAAAATCAGTCGAGAAGTAGATAAGAAATTTCCACAATTTCTTTCTTTTCAACAAAAGCTAATTATTAAAGAGATCGTTCCCAATGTTGATTATGTAGGTGGTTTTGAGATGCAAGGACAGAATTTTTATGGTACGGGTTCGAGTTCTGTTCCTTCACAAATTACAGTTAAACGCAATGGAGCTCCATTTATATTTGCAAAATCAAAGCAAATCATTGTTCAAAAAGACAAGATTAAGATTGAACAAGCAGAAACCTCAGTTTATTTGAATTCAGGCGATTCGATTTATCATCCTGGAGCTGATTTTCAGTATGAATTAGATACTAAAAAAGTACTTCTTTCTCGATCTAATTCTGGAATTGGTCAAGCAGCATTTGAAAATTCATATCATCAATTGGATATGTTTCCAAAACAAATTATGTGGGATGTAAATTCCGATATTCTCTCAATGCCTGTTGGATTTGGAATAAGTCAAGAGCAGAGATTAGCTCGGTTTGAATCGAAAAATTTCTTTGATGAGAGATTATACGATAGACTTCAAGGTCTGAGCGCAGTTCATCCATTGGTTCAGCTATCTAATTATTCATATACTTATGACGAAGAAAAAATTACGATTGGTAAAGCTGCTTCTGCATTAAATATGGAGATAAGCCAGGCGAAATCTATATTAATTAACTTATCGAATTTAGGTTTTATTACATATGATGGTGAAAAGGGTTTTATAACGATTAAGAAGAAATTGAAAACATTTGTAAGAGCTAAATCAGGAACCTCTGATTACGATAATATCGTTTTCACATCTGATTTGAGAGAGAAAAAATCTAGACAACTTGAAGGAAAGTCTCGAGAAGAAATATATGCAGATAAGCACTTGTTTTATATAGATTCTATCTTCAAGAAAATTAACAACGATAGAAGGATGATTACTGAGTATGCCTCCATTGATTTAACTACATTAAATCTTGACATATATGCTGTTGATGCCGTCGATATTTCTAAAAGAAAAAATGTAGTTATTGTTCTTGATGACAACCATTTATTGGTGAGACAGAATAGAGACTTTAGTTTCTCTGGTTGGCTTTATGCAGGGAAAATTGAAATCAACACAACAGCAGCGAATTTCGAGTATGAAGAATTTAAAGTTAAACTTCTCGAAACTAAAGAGTCTGTATTTAAAGTTCTTCCTATGGAAAAAGAACATGGCCCTGGTATGGTGAAAATGTTGAGTAGTATTTCTGGGATTTCTGGTGAATTATTGATTGATGATCCGACGAATAAATCGGGTAAAAACAAGAGTTTTGATTCATACCCAAAGCTAATCTCATTCTCCAAAACGAAAGTATTTTACAATTCCAAAGACACTTATAGACGTGGTTATGATAGTACGAGATTCTACTATACACTAGAACCATTCGAATTGGACGATCTGAATACTTTTACCGATTCATTGCTTAGTTTTAAAGGTGAATTGACTTCAGCAGAAATTTTCCCAACAATTAAGGAGGACATTAAAATTATGCCTGATTATTCATTTGGTTTCTCAATAAAAGCGCCAGCTGGCGGTTATGATTTCTATAGTTCGGATTCCAAGTATGAAAACAAGATTCTTTTATCGCACAATGGATTACAAGGTGCGGGGACAATTAACTTCATCAATTCAAGCTCTGTATCTAAAAGCCTATTCACTTTCTTGCCCGATTCAACCGTTGGGATTGTATCATTTGTAAACAGACCAAGCGAAACTGAAGTTCAATTCCCTCCGGTAGAATCTGATGAGGCCTATATTAAATATGTTCCCAAGCAAAACACATTAAAAGTCTCTTCATTGCCAAATAAGGAAATTAACTTCTTTGGAGGCGAGGCAAGACTTAGAGGTACCCTGTCAATCCAACCTATTGGCATGAGAGGGAAGGGACTTATGTCATTTCAAATGGCCACCTTAATTTCAGATGATTTTTCTTATAATAGATACGAGATCATTTCTGATACCGCCAGTTTTAGTCTAATGAATGATTATAAAAATTATGCGGAGGGTGAAGACCCTCTAGCATTCAATACAAAAAATGTATCTGTCAAGGTTTCATTCAAAGATAGAAATGGAATATTTAATTCTAATGAAGGTGAATCTGATGTATATTTCCCGGTTAATCAGTACATGTGTAAAATGGACAGGTTTACCTGGTTTATGGATGAATTCCAAATTAAAATGGAGCGCCAAGAAGATGAAAATATTGCTATTGATTCGGGTATAGACTTAAAGGGCCCAAATTTCTTTTCTGTTCACCCAAAACAAGATTCACTCCAGTTTAGAGCGCCAAGAGCCCAATTCAATATTAAGGAAAAAACAATTTACTGTGATGATGTGGAGTATATAGATATTGCTGATGCTAGAATATTTCCCGATAGTATGAAAATCAGTATTCGCAAAAAAGCGAAAATGGATAAGCTCATCAACTCAAGGTTAGTGGCAAATTATATTACTAAGTTCCACACATTTGATGATGCTATCGTTGAAGTTTTGGCAAGAAGAAAGTATAATGCAGAGGGGGTTTATTCTTACTACGATCTTGATAGTAATTTGTATTATATAACCATGAAAGATATTCAACCTGACAGTTCATTTCAAACTAGAGCATCTGGAAAAATTACTAAGAAAGAGGACTTTAAATTGAGCCCTCGATTTGACTATTATGGTAAAGTTTCAATTCACGCTTCGAACCCATTGGCTTTCTTTGAGGGTGCAACACGAATTAATCACAGTTGTAATAAGTTCGATAAAAATTGGATGTCATTCTCGTCTCAAATTGATCCTAAAAACATTCAAATCCCGGTTAAAGAGAACATGAAGGACCTTGAGGATGGAGCTATTTCTGCTGGAATTGTTTGGCGCGACTCCCGCGTTACAGATAGCCTAGGATTGTACCCAACATTTTTGTCTTCTTTGGTTTCTAAGAAAGACCCAATAGTAATGACCGCTAGTGGATTCCTTCAATATAATGAGGGGGCAAAAGAATTCCAAATTGGTTCTTTAGAAAAACTCATTAATAGAAAGGAAAAGGGGAACTTTATCGCACTGCATACCGAAAGCTGTTCTATGAATGGTGACGGAGAAATCGAATTAGGTATGGATTTCGGTGAAGTAGATATTGATGCTGTTGGGATTGTCAATTACGATCAGAATACAGGCGAAACGTCAATGAGTATTACCGCGAAGTACATGATGAAAATCGATAAAGGGTTGCTTCAAGATGTTGCTGAACGAATTAATGATTTGGAGGGTTTAAAACCAATGGATTTCAATTCGACGACACTTGAACAAGCAATGCTTCAATGGGATGACTTGAAAACGGCAGATGACTTTAGATCGAAATATACGATTGATCCAACTTCAATCAAAAAAGCACCAGGAACTTTAGGAGATGCTGCGTTTACGATAACGGGTATTCGTTTGAGTTCATTTAAAAGTGATATGCAACAAACAGGGCTGATTACAAATGTGCAATCTGCAGTTCTTGTCAATATGTATGGAAAACCTGTAATGAAATACGTACCTTTCAGAGCTTTTTACCAACAGATTTATTCTGGAGGTGGAGGAGACAAATTCTTAGCCTTAATTGATATTCCTGGTGGAATGGATTATACGTTCTCATATGAAATGGTTAAGAAGAGCGGATTGATGCTTATCAATACTGGAGATTCAGAGTTTGCGACGGCATTGAAAGACTTGAAAGAAGACAAACGAAAGAGTAAAAACTTTAAATACGAAGTAACAAGTAATCCAGTTGTTAGAAAGAAACTGTTTGACTTGTTTATAGAGAAATGATCGATTTTATAGTGTTTGGATTAGTTGCTTATTTATTAGGGTCGATACCTACCGCAGTTTGGATTGGAAAGGCGAAGTATGGGATTGATCTTCGCGAACACGGAAGTCATAACGCCGGTGCCACAAATACCTTTAGAGTTCTAGGGAAAAAGCCAGGCGTTATCGTCTTGTTAATCGATATTTTTAAAGGTTTTACTGCAGTTTCATTGCCCTTCTTATTCGGTGTTGGAAAATGGGGTTCTGAAGAGCTTATCAATGTACAATTGGTCGTAGCACTTTTGGCCGTGTTAGGGCATGTTTTACCGCTCTTCGCAGGTTTTAAGGGAGGCAAAGGTGTTGCGACTTCTTTAGGCGTTATCATTGGGATTCATCCACCAGCAGCAGGAATTTGCCTCATTGTCTTTTTAATTGTTTTCATAACCTCTAAATTTGTATCGCTAGGCGCAATGATCGCAGCGTGTTGTTTTCCAATGCTTTTGGCATTTTACTTTAAAGTAGATTCCATGTGGTTGATCTCATTTAGTATATTCCTATCCGCTGCTGTTGTTTATTCACACAAAAAGAACATCGGTCGACTACTAAAAGGTGAGGAGAACAAAATGAACCTTTTTAAGAAATAAGCGTACTTATAACCACTGATTTAGATAATTTACTTATCAGCCGTATTGAAGGTCTTAAAACATATCACTAGTGTTTTTGTATTTCTCTTTTTCTCTGTATCGGCCTATGCCCAAGACAGTCAAGAGGAAATGAAAGACAAAGCCAACGCATTGTTTGAAAAAGAACAATATGTTGAGGCTACATCGTTGTATCTGCGAATTTTATCAATAGAGCCAAGAAGTTTTGAATTGAACTATAGATATGGCGCCTGTCTACTGTACAACTCCAATAAGAAACAAGATGCACTAAAGTATTTGAAATACAGTATTACGGATGCGGACATCGATTCGAGAGCCTACTTTTTCACAGGTAAAGCTCTGCACCTCGATTATCAATTTGAGGAAGCTAGAAAACATTATCAAGTATACTTAAACAAGCAATCGAGAAAGAAGGATGATCGCTATGATGCCGAACGTTCCATTGCAATGTGTATCAATGGAAAGAAATTACTAACCACTTTTACCGACATCATTGTTGCAGAGAAGCAAGAAATTGACGACGCTAGATTCTTTGATATTTATTCGGATTCGAGAACGATTGGTGGAGTAATTCTTGTCAGCAATCAATTCCAGTCCAAATTGGATAGGAAAATGGGACACTCGCCAATTGTACATTACCCGCCGAATGCCAAAACAATTTACTATTCAAGTTACGGAGAAGATTTAAGCACCGGGAAAGATATTTATGTTAGCCGAAGACTGCTAAATGGTAAATGGGGGGAATCGCAGTTGCTTCCTGGAGGTGTAAATACGAATCAAGACGAAGACTTTCCATACATGCATCCAAGCGGAAATTTCTTGTACTTCAGTTCCACGGGACACAACTCAATGGGAGGGTATGATATTTTCATGTCTCGATTGGACCGTAATATCGGAAGCTTTAAAACACCTCAAAATGTTGATTTCGCAATTAGCTCTCCAGATGACGACCTGTTTTACGTAGTCGATTCTCTTTTCCAGAATGCTTATTTTGCTTCTGCACGTCAAAGTGAAGCCGGAAAATTACATGTTTACAAAGTAAAGGTCGCTAGGGTACCAATTCAAGAAATTATTGTCTCGGGCGAATTCGTGTCAGAAATTGACCCCGAAAATAACGATTTGAATGTGACTCTTGTAACGCATTCTAATGGAGTCGATCTCGGTAAAATAAAAACAAATGAGAAAGGGAAGTATTCTTACGTTTTCCCGCAAGGTGGCAAATACGATTACATAATTACGCTTGATGGTAGTGATCAAGAATACAAGTTTACAGTTACATTGCCATTTTTGGATGAATTTAGACCGCTTAAACAAAGAGTTACGCATAAGAAGAATGAAGCTGGAGAAGAAATTATCCTTATTGAAAATCTATTCGTAGAAAAAGTAGAAGGTGCAGAAGCTATGATTGCTCAAGTCATCAGAAAGAAGGCAGAATTAAATGTAAACATTGATAATTTCGATTTTGATTCGTTCGAAGCAGAGAAACAGAAAGAAAAGATTCTTGAAGACCTTGGATTTAAAGATATGTCATTGCGTGATGTTGGTATCCAGCTGGCGTCGTTAAAATTAGAAGCCACTGAAAACGGAAACACTGCAAAGCGAATTGAAGCTAATTTAGGAGAAGAGATCTTGATTAAGTCCGAACGAGTTTTGGGCTTGAATGCAATTGAGAAGGAACTTACCGAGAAAGCCCGTGCAACCGAAGATCCTGTTTTAAAGTACAAATTACTTAATGAGGCCAAACAAAAGCAGATTGAAAAGGAATTGCTTATCGCTGATGTTAAAGGTTTAAAAGAACTGAGAACTAAAATCGAGGAGAACATTGGCCGCAGTTCTCTCGATGATGGAGATAAAATTACAAAGATTCAAGAGCAGTTTGAGAAGCGAGTAGAAGAAGGATATGACAAAGCCGCATTGAAATTTTTGGTTGACAATAAGGATGTCTTAAGCAAAGTGAAATCCAGTTCGCCTGAAAACCTAATGGGGGAATATGTTGACGAGAGCATTAAGGTTCGAGAAGATCTTAAAAAGCAGAAAACATCGAAATTTGAATATGAAGTCGCCGAGCAACAATTGGAAGCTGCATTGAGAACGCTTGAATTAAGAAAGTCAGGAGCTAAGAAAAAGAATCTTGAAAAAATTGAATCTGAAATGACAACGAAGCAAGTTGAATTGAATTTGGTTCAAGATGGAATTAACGGAATGAAAAAGAGGATTCATGATTTAGAGGTCAAGTTGAATTCAACCGAAACGCAACTTGCAAGCTTCCAAAATGCAATGGCAACCGAGAATTTCCCATCGATTGATAGAAATAAATTGGCCGAGGCTGTAACGGAAGTCGAAGCGATAGCAGAAATGACACCAACGGATTTTAAAACTGAAATTGAACAATTGGAAACAGCGCATCCAGAATTGAACAGAGGAGCACCGATTGTTGATTACGTGGATGAAATTCAAGGAGATAAAGAATTAGAAGAAGAACAAATCCCAGCAGATGCAATATTAACAGAGATAGAACAAACGTTCCATCTCATAGATAACAACAAGGGAACTCAAGAGGAAATTCAAAAACGGATTGGTGCAATTGACGCGGAATTGGAAGCTGGGCCGAATGCTACTTTGGAAGAAGAAAAGAAAGCATTAGAGAGAATCAACGAGGAACTCGAAAATGAGACCAAAATCTTGGAGGCAAAAGCTCAAGAACTTAAACTTTTGACTCCCGATGTATTGCTATCTCCGGAGGACGTTGTTCAAGAAATCGCTTCTTATTACGAGAGAGAAATTTATAGCATTCAAAAGGACGAGAGCTTAACAGAGGAAGAAAAACTAAATCAAATGCTCACGGTGCATGAAGGGTTTAAAACTAAAGTTAAAGCTGAGATTGTGGCAACAGAGAATATATTAGCCGAAAACCCAACAGATTCTGAAGCAAATGGGCGAATGTCAATTTTAGATAGGATTCTGAATGAGGTTCAAGAAAAAATTACAGAAACAAAAGATAAAATCGATGCTCTTCCAGAAGTATTAGTTGCAACTGCACCAACGATAGACGACCTTATAGCAGACGTTGCGCCGAACTTTGCGTCAACGGTTAAGGAAATTGAAGAAGATCCGGATACAACGCCTGTTGGAAAGGAAATTGCAATTAAGGAACAAGAAGAAGAGTTACTGAAAAGCGTTCAGGCGAAAATAAAAGAACTTGAGAAAGCGGTTAAAAAGAACCCAGAAGATCAAGAAGCAAAAGGAACCTTAGAAACACTTCAAGAAGTTGAATCAGCGACTGAAACGTCAATTGCTGAAAGAACAAAGACGGTTGAAACCTTGCAAGAAGGATCAGCTCCTGTTGCCAATATTAGCCTAGCTAAAGAAGATGTAATTGAGGACATCGACCCAAACTATTTGGATGTAAAAGCACAAATCGAAGCGTCTGATAAATCACCGTTTAAGAAAAAGCTACGAACAGCAACTGTTGAAGCGGGTCTTTTAGAGCAATTGCTGAAGGAGAAAGGAGTCTTGGAGAAAGAAATTAGCAAGAACCCTGACGATGAAGAGGCAACAACGAGACTTTGTATTGTTGAACAAATGATCATCGAACAAGAGTCGATCATTGACGAGATCAGAGCCGAAGGATATGAGAGTATTACTGATGAGGATAAAGAAGCGTTCATCAAAGACGCTGATCCTTCGTATTTCGAAGAAATACAAATAGCAGAAACACCGGAAGAGATAATAGAACGTGAGATTGGACTTCAAGAAGAATTGAGAAAAGAAATCAATACCAGAGAGAAAGCCCAATTGCGTAGGTTTTCTGTTCGTGTTGATTTAGAACTGAGTTCATACCGTAAGCTTCTTGAAGAAAGCAATAAACGTGAAGATGAAGCAGGTTCTGGAGCTCCAGTTGTCAATACAGTACCAGAGCGAAAAGATGCATTTGTTAAAAATTTGAGAGGAACTTTATTGGATGGAAATCCTGAAGAACTTGCTGCCGAGCGCACAACGAAAGAGGAATTGGAACAACAAATTGCCGTTCTTAATAATTATGAAGAAGCCATTGATATGCTCATTGGGGAGGTTGAGGTTGAAATTGAAAAGGAATTGACTTCTGAACTGGAAGAAGAGTTTATCTGGTTGAAAGAAGAGAAGGAAGCAGTTGTCAAGAAGCGCCGCAGAGCAATTGTTTCTATTGGTGAATTGGAAACGAATGTTATTGCTTCAAATCCAAATACAACAAGTGAAGATCCTGAATTCGGAACGTTGCAAGAGGAAGAAATGACTATTACATCACGATTAGAAGAAGATTTGCCTCAAGGCGAACGAAATAAGTTGACCAAAGAGCTAGAAGCCGTTCAAACACGACAAGAAGAACGCGAGAATGAATTGTTGAATGAATCGATTCGAAAGGATCAAGATCATGGAGAAAAGTTGATTAAGGAAGTGACTTCTTTGGGTTCAGAAAAGGCCGTTTTTGCTAAGGTTAATGACCATTACGAGAGAGAAGATCAGGAAATAGAAACTTTGGTTAAGAACGCCGATAGTGCTGATTCTGAAGCGGAGAAGAACTATTTACTTAAAGAAGCGAAGCGTAAACGAGACGAATTGAACAAAGAAGTTCAAGAAGTTATTGTGGAGGAAAAAATTAATGCTGTTGAAGAGGTAAAGGGGATTTCGCTTTCAACGCCTCAAGAATTGATTGCGAAAAAGAGACGGTTTACCGTCAGTATTGGCGAGATAATAAGAGAAATCGCGAAGGTTGACAAGGAAATTGAAACGGCTAAAAAGAGGGGTGTTTTTGAGCTTGAAGCGAAACGTGAAACACTTGTTGCAGAAAAAGAATTAATGGAATCAAGATTAGATTCGATTGATAAAAAAATAGGTGGAAGCGCTGTAACTGAGTCTGTAGTTAGTAAGCAAGCCATGGAGCAGCCGATAACGTTTAACGAAGAACGAAAGATATCTGGATCTGAAGAATACGAAAAATATCATCCTGCAGCGGTAGAAGCGCTCAAGATTGAAATTGAAATGCGTAATTTAGATGGTATAGTAGAAAGAGAAGGAGCTGCCATTCAACGAATGATTATTGAAGAAGCAAATCAAGGCGAGATTGATATAAAAGTAGATAAGATAAAAGGACTGGAAGAGGAACGAACTCGAATGGAGCTTGAGTTGACTCAGAAAAAATACATGGCCGAACAAGCGTTGCCAGAAAATACAGAAGAAGCAATGAAAATGCAAAATTTAGTAGCCAGAGGAATTACGCCATTGAAAACTGCAGTTGTTGCAACCGCATTGTTTAACCTTCCAACCACTGGGCTTGCAATTGATCCAGAAGGAACAAACGCAAACAACGGTTCTATTGAAATTCCAATAGGTGTTGAAAACCCAACAGGTTTGGTGTATAGAGTTCAGGTCGGTGCTTTCTCAAAACGAATTAAATCGTCCGTATTCAAAGAATTCAACCCTGTTTCAGGCGAACTTATCTCTGGAACAAGCATTATACGTTATATGGCAGGTTTCTTTAACAATAGTGATTCTGTTGTTCAGGCCAGACAAGATATTCGTGGATTAGGATACAGCGATGCATTCGTTGTCGCGTATTGTGACGGAGAGCGAATTTCATTTGGCGAAGCGAGAAAACGTGAGGCTTCTGGAGCATGTGTACCGAAAGGAACAAATGAAATAATGATGGAAGTTGCTTTGAATACTGCTGAAAATCTAGGTATTACAGTAAGCAATGAAGTTCAAGAGGTTCCTGAGTTGACATACAATCAAGCGCCAGGAGCAACAGAAGCAGAGCCGATTGAGAATATGAAAGGATTGTTCTTTACAGTTCAAGTAGGCGTATTTAATAGACCTGTTGGTATAAAGGATTTAAACAATATGTTGGAGATCATTACAATTCGTTTACCGAATGGATTGATCCGTTATTCAAGCGGTAAATTTGATTCTGTAGAAGATGCCTTGCCAAGACAGAAAATTGCTCGTGAAAGTGGAATAGGAGGTGCATTTATCGCGGCCTACTACAATGGTGAAAGAATCTCTATTGGAAACGCGAGAAAGTTATTAAACGAAAACGGCAGTTCCATTCTTCAATCGGAAATGATTAGAGAAAAACCAGTTGATAGGGTTCTTACACCATCTGATGTTTTACGAATTGATAGCGTAACCAACAATGTGACGCAGATTACAGCTCCTATGGAATTATGGGAACACAGGGTTCAAATCGTAACGAAGAAAACATTTGACGAATTCCCAAGGGATGTCTTGAATAGATACAACGCTGAGGGTAGCTTCTACTATGACGTTAAAGACAAACGTGTTAAGTCGGTGATTTACAAGAACGCTGATTACCTTCCAAGAATTTGGAACTTCAGAGACGATATAGACACGGTTTATTTACCTGTTGGTCAATTGGCGGATACTAAACAGGAAATCATAGGGTTTGCATTTAAGGATTCGATTATTCCAGGAGATTTCATGGATTGGATGTTGAGATGCAATTATAGACGCAAGATTTTCAAAACACTGAAAGGCACAGAGGTAATGATATTTGGAGTGGATGAAGATGACTTAGATGCAATGTTGGAGCGAATAAAGTTGTTTGGTATCGATCCAAAGGTTATTGTAGAGACAGAAGACGAGTTAGAATTAGAAGAAAATAAATAGGCATGGTAGAAACGGAAACATTAGAGCAGGTAGGGACAGAAACGGTTGAAACTCTAATAGAAAATAAAGATTTGATTGTTTACAATGACGATTACAATACATTCGATCATGTTATTGATTCATTGATAAAAGTGTGTAAACACAAGCCCATTCAGGCGGAGCAATGCACGTGGTTGGTACATTACAAAGGGAAATGTCAGGTGAAGCGAGCTGACTATGATACTTTAGAACCAATGTGTACTGCATTGTTGGATAGAGGAATATCTGCTGAGATTGAATAAATTTTCAATAAAGTTAACGAGAGCCTTGCTCTAAAGAAAAAACCAAGTATATTTGCACTCGCTAATTAGAAATGTTGGCAAATTACAAAAGGCCCCGTAGCTCAACTGGATAGAGTACCACACTACGAATGTGGCGGTTGCAGGTTCGAATCTTGCCGGGGTCACTCTTGCGGAGAATTGGTTGAAATCAACTGGTTCTCCGCTTTTGATTTTATCCAAATCCTTTGTCAATATTAGAATAGACGAGAAAATAGAGTTAACTCTTTTGGTTCGAATTCTGTTGTTTTGTTTGTCGTAACCTATTTCAGTAGGAAAGACCAATCTTTGCAATTTCTATTTTTGTTCCAAATCTCCGTAAGTCTATGTTTCATTCAGTCTTGAGGACATAATCAAAGCTTTATCAATAGCTTTGTAAGTCTTCAATCAAGTTTGGTGATTTCAGTAAAGAGAAAGACATATTCTTCGTCTACATTAACGAATTCGGAATTACAAAGTACCACTCTTCTTTTCGGAATTAGAATGTAATTTACCATGCACAATTACGCTTATTTATAAAATCCTTTGTCTCGAATTGTAAATTACGTTGGGAAAGAAATTAGTTACGTTGGGAAGTTTTAAATTACGTTTGGAAAGAAATTCCCCTCGTTAGGGAGGCCAATCTTGACATTGGGAAATTGATGATACGCTGCCTTGAAATAGCTTTTTAGATTTGGCGGACTTAATTGTTACAAACTGTATAATGTCATATTAAATGGCTATTCAAAAGCACTGAAACAAAAAAAAACAGGAATATTGTTGACAGGATATTAAAGCAATTTTTATAATTGGATATTAAATGAGTCAAATTGATGGAGGAATGGAAAGAGTAGAGAGATTTAATAAATTATTGCAAGTGGCTAATGAACAACACACTAGATGCAGTAAGGCTTGGGTTGTAGGAGGTGATATTATATATGTAGAGAGCAAAAAGAGTGCTGAAATTGAGTTAGAGGATGCTAAAGAAGATATGCAGCTATCCGAAGAATTGATGGCGGACGTTAGTCGCTTTGGAACAATTGTAAACATGGCGAATATTAAGAGTATTTCAAAAGACGCGAGGGATTGGTATTCTCAAGTGCAGAACGACAACCCTCGAAATGTAAGCGTGGCTTTAATTGTAAATTCATTTCATAGTAGAATTATTGCTAATTTCTTTCTTGGGTTTTCGAACTCAAGAACAGAAATGAAAATTTTTAACAAAAAAGAAGACTCAATTGAATGGCTCTATATAAAAATGGAAATTAAAAAAATAGTTTAAATGGATAAACGCTTTGAGCAAATAGAAGAAAATATAATTCAACTCGCGTTGGGTAATTACGACCATAAAGTTAGCCCTTCGGAATCTCTCGATGATATAGATGGAATAATTATCGGTATCAATATGTTGGGCGAGGAACTTAAGGTTTATCAAGAAAAATATTTTTACATGTTTGAACATGCGGGGGATGCGATTTTAATATACAATACTGCGTCAAATTTATTTGTTGATTCAAATGCAATGGCATCAGTGATGCTGGGATTTTCCAAGGAAGAAATCCGCTTACTATCAATAGTAGATTTGTTACCGAAAGACGAAAAGGCAGTGCTAGAAAGTGAAATCCCTTATTTGAAAAGTGTCCTTCAAACGAGCTTTGATAGTCAAATAGAAACGAGCACCGGAGAATTGAAGTATGTGTCTTTTCTATCAAAAAAATTACCCTATGGTGAAGAGAACTATTTGCAGATCTCTCTTAGAGATATAACCGAGTCAAAACTGATCTCAAATAATTTACTTAGAAGAAATATAGAATTATCAAACGCTCAAAAAGAAATTGAGCAAGTGTCCAAATTTCCTTCAGAGAATCCAAACCCAATTGTAAGGTTTGATGAAAACATTAAACTCGTTTACAATAATCCATCGAGCACTATTAATTTTCTCTCAGATTTTCAGATAATAGAAAACACTTTAAACGATCGAGGGTTAAAAGAAATGCTCTACAAAACAAAATTAACTGGAAATACCGAAACGATTATTGAGACTAGAAATAAAAGGCATTATTCACTCACTTTAGTATATGTTCAAGAGTTTAACTATCTAAATGTTTACGCTACTGACATTACTGATTTTACTAATGAAGCAAATAAAAAAGAAAAAAGTTTAACGGATTTAAAAGATGCAATAGAATCCCAAAAAGAATTCTATGAATTCATACTCAATAATATACCTTCTGATATTGCAGTCTTTGATAAGAATCATCGATATCTATTTGTAAACCCACAGGGAATACAAGATGAAAAAGTTCGAAAGTTCATGATTGGGAAGGATGATTTTGATTATACTAAGATGAAGGGGATTTCAGATGAAAAAGCAGCAGTAAGGCGTAAGTTGTTTAATAAAATAATCAGAAGTAAAAATGGTGAAACTTGGACAGACGAGCATTTTGATAAAAACGGAAGTCGAAAAGTAGTGCAAAGAAATATGGGGCCTATATACGATGAGAAGGGCAAACTTCGTTTCGTAATTGGTTACGGTACTGATATTACAAAGCGTGTTCTAACGGAAGAAGAAAACAATAAATTGTCTTTCGTTGCCAAAAACACTAACAATGGTGTTCTCATGTTAAATGAAAATAGAGAAATAACCTGGGCCAACGAATCTTTCTTAAAGCGTTCTGGTTATTCCTTGGATGAGCTAACTGGCCGAAGTGCTACTGATTTTTTGTTTGAAGGAGCGGGTGTTTCTACTCTCAATAAAGTGAGTTCATCTTTGGAAAATCAGACAAGAATTTCGGTTGAGTTAATGCATAGATCAAAGAAAGGGAAAGAGTATTGGGTAGATTTAAACGTTCAACCTTTTTTGGATACTGCTAATAAACTCACTGGATTTATGTTTGTTGAATTTGATATTACAGATAGAATAATCAACGAGCAAACAATTCAGAATCTTAACCTAAATTTAGAAAGTATTGTTAAAGAAAAAACAAAGGAAATAAGGTTACATAAATTAGAATTGGAAAGGTTGTTGTCGAAAGAAAAAAGTCGAACAATAGCCCTGCGTAATAGTAAAAAGAAACTGAGAACATCCCTAATGAAAGAAAAAGAGTTAGGGCAATTAAAATCAAGTTTTGTTTCTACCGCGTCTCATCAATTTAGAACACCATTAGCGATTATTCAGTCAAATGTGGGTTTACTTGAAATGTTTGCTAACAAAAAGAGTCAAGAAGAATTTGAAAAGTATAAAAAAGTAAATAATCGTATTACTGGGGCAATTTCGAAAATGACAGAGCTAATGGATAATGTCCTTATTTTGGGGGAATCAACTTCTGGAAACGTCCATTACAACCCTAAATATTTAAATGTGGTAGGGGTTTGTGAGCAACTGGCTGAAGAATTCAATGATGTTCCCATTGAGGGCAGAACTATACGCGCTTTAACAATTGGGGAACCATATAATGTATATTTAGATTCTAAGTTACTGACGCAAGTTTTAGCCAATTTAATTAATAATGCTTTTAAGTATTCTTTGGGAAAGAAAAATCCTGAACTGGTGATCGATTTTAGAGCAAAGGAACTTGTCATATCAGTTAAGGATTACGGAATAGGTATTCCAAAGGCAGAAGTTCTAAAGCTGTTTCAGCCTTTCTTTCGTGCGAACAATGTGACAGAAATTAAAGGCACAGGATTAGGATTAAGTATTGCAAAAGAGTACGTTGAAATTAATAATGGAGAAATTTCCGTTCAATCAACATTGGGAGAAGGTAGTTGTTTTGAAATAACGTTTAAAAAACATAAGTTATGAAAGGAATTGTATTTACTGAATTTTTAGAGTTAATCGAAAATGAGTTTGGCTTAGAAGTAGTGCAACAGATAATTGATGAATGTGAACTCGATACGGACGGTATTTATACCTCTGTAGGTACTTATAGCCATAAAGACATGTTTAAGATGGTTGGGAAATTATCTGAAATAAAAGGGGTTCCGGTCCCAGCATTATTAACGGTTTTTGGTGAATATTTCTTCACTACGTTAAAAGACAAATACCCAGTGTTTGTCGAAAAGCCTGATTTGTTTAGTTTTTTAAACTCCATAGACCAATATATTCATCCAGAAGTTTTAAAGCTATATCCGGATGCCGAGTTACCTCGATTCGATGCCGAAATAAAAAGTGATAATGAGATGCTATTGAATTACATCTCATCGAGAAAAATGTCTGATCTGGCAATTGGTTTAATAAAAGGTGGATCGAATTATTTTAAGGAGGACGTAGAGATTTTTAAAGTTAGTGAAGAGGATGATGGAGAAAAAGTAATGCTGAGAATTAAGAAAATTTAATGTTGCTATGGAGGTAGAGTTACTTAAGAAAGCCTTGGCAAGGGAAAAGTTAGCACGTAAAGAAGCTGAGAATATTGGTGAAACAAGAAGTGCCGAGCTATACAGTTTCAATCAGCAGTTGCAGGAATTAATAATGACCACTAATTTATTTCCAGAGCAAAATCCGAATGGTGTGATGCGTTATTCAGAAAACGCAAAGACTTTAATCTACACGAACAAACCCGGTGAAGAAATTAGCTCGTTTCTCAACAATTCTTCAAATAAGAGGCTAAGAGAAAAATTTTGGCAGGAACTAACCTTTTCATATGAAAATAATGTTAAGCATCCATTTGATCTCCAAATTGACGCTAAAACAATACGGTTTATGGCCGTTCCTGTTCTTTTAAAGAATTACATCAATATCTATACTTCGGATATTTCTGATATTAAGAAAACAGAACTGCGGTTGCTAAAAATTACCAGCACATTAGAGCAAGCTCAAAAAGTAGCTAAAATGGGCAGTTGGGAACTCGACCTTACCACTAATAATATGGTTTGGTCTGAAGAATTGTTTTACATTTTACATGTTGATCCCGAAAAATTTAAGCCATCTCATGAGAACTATGTTAATCTTTTGCACCCAGAAGATAGGCAATCAGCGAGTGAAGCAGTAAATAAAGCCATTAAACATAAGGAAGAGTACAAATTGATTCAAAGACGCGTTTTTGAGAACGGAAAGGAAATATATGTAGAGTGCAGGGGGCAACTTGGTTTGGGAAAAGATGGAAAGGTAAACCGTCTATATGGCATTTGTATTGATGTTACGGATAAAATAGAAATAGAGCGAGTAAAAGAAGATTTTACGAAAAAACTCGAAGAAAAAGTAAAAGAACGAACTGCAAAATTGATTAAGAGTGAAAAGAAACTGAGAACATCCCTAATTAAAGAAAAAGAGTTGGGGCAATTAAAATCAAGTTTTGTTTCTACCGCTTCTCATCAATTTAGAACACCATTAGCGGTTATTCAGTCAAATGTGGGTTTACTTGAAATGTTTGCCAATAAAAAGAGTCAAGAAGAATTTGAAAAGTATAAAAAAGTAAATAATCG